>Ga0315914_1003239_pt1 | contig 24775 bp, 7 predicted proteins | sample MpolenodulesMG_FD_203920 | JGI IMG/M metagenome (GOLD analysis project Ga0315914, IMG submission 203920) | Medicago polymorpha root nodule microbial communities from Los Angeles, California, United States - elongated nodules | ecosystem: Host-associated > Plants > Roots > Nodule | place: USA... | reverse complement strand
ATGAATAATTACTTGAAATGATATGCTTTAAAAACAAAATCCCAAGCGTAATGGATTTTCTCCCAATAATTTAGATTGTTAAATTAAAATCAATTATGAAAATATAAGTTTACAAAAATGCAGAAGAAATAGGTGAATGATGATTGATGGGGGCACATATGGATTTAAGATTTTAAAAAAAACTTGTTCATGGTGGAACATATGGAGCAAGTGGTCCATGTTAGAATTTGTCATTAATTGTAATGTTTTTTTTAAAAAAAATTTGTAATTTCATTTTTTTTCCTGTGTTTTTTTTCTTCTTATGAAGATGATGAATAAGTTGATGAAGATGATGAAGGAAAGATGAAGATGTTAATTTAATAAAAATCTGAAAGGGAGAGAATATGAATAAATAAATAAGGGGAAATAAAAAAGAGAGAGAATTGTTACTAGAAGAAAAATCATGTGTAGATGATATACCACAATAACACAGAAACCAAGTAAATCTGACCATTAAGATCATGAAATAAAGTTTTCCTTCTACTTACGGTACTGTAGACCGCCTACACTGTAACATAATGCAGGTATCTGATGTGTCATCACTTGAAATCTGATTGGCCCATTCAAACGACTGCACCGAAGAAGTCAATTACCTGACTTCTTTGTAGAAGCTCCCTATTATCAAACCCAATATATTTTTCTTTGCACTTATTATTCCAAACACCTAAAAATCATCTCAGTTTCAATTCACTTTCGACCAACTTTCATTTCTTTAACATTATTTCTTCTTACTTTCTTCTCTTATCCAAACAAAGCATAAAATAACATATTCTGTACAAAAAATATTTCATACAAATACAAATCAACTACATTTGACGGTTGAATAATCAAGCACATTTGTGAAAATTAAACCATCTATACATAGGATAATACTTGGATGACATTGTGGTTGATGGCATTGGCGAACCACAATGTCACAAGTGTACAAAGAAGCAAATAAATATTGTGGAAGAGAAAGAAGAAAGACACTTGTGACATTGTGGTTGGTCAATGTCACCCAAGTGCTACACATATACATAAAGAATAGAGTAATGATAAGTTTTCTGACGATAAGAGTAATGATAAATTGACAACTAAAAGGTTTTTCAACACCAAATATTTATTGATGATCGTGTATTATTCTCTCTCTCTTACACACACAAACATTTAGTCTCTCAAATGTGAAGAATCAAAATCTTTAGAGAGATGCGAGACACCACTTCATTTTTCTTAATTTACATGTATTGTTATTGTCAAGATTTATCTCTCATTCACGTCGTTTTTTCATAAATGAGTGCTACAACATGGTCTCTCCATCTGTCATCATAAGATCAAATAAAATTAAATAACTAAAGAATGAAGAAGCAAGAAATATAAAATAATAATCACATGAAAAAGTTTGAATAAACAGAAGAGGGGTCAACGAAAGAGGGATTTGAGAATTCGAGTAGAATTTTAATTTTAGAATGAACTTTGAATTTTGAAATGGTGTGAAAATGTTGAAAGTTAGAAACAATATTTATAGGAAAAAAAAATCAATCAAATAACATCAATTACCTCATTCCCCTCAAAAAAGAAAATCATCAATTACCCTCTTAATTTTGTGATATGATCAATTCAAGAATATTTGATAGGACAAATGCATAGTTGACAATTGATATGATAAATGTCTAATCTTGAATATTGATACATTAATTAATGCATTCCTTTCTCAGTAACCAAAATAAGTAAATGGAATGAATGTAATATAAACAAAACAAAACGTAATTAAGACAACTTTCTTGATCAAATGTAAAATGCAGTGCAACATTTTTATTAGAGGTGTAATAAATGCTAAAAAGAAAATAGAGACGCCACATGTACTATTGCCTATAGATATAGACTTTTGTATTATATAAAGATTAGGCTAACGTGTAATACAAACACTCTAATAAGATTGTGAATGAATGTAGTAATCTAGGCTGACATAACATTAGAGGATAAAGAGACATACATGTTACAGCTAAACAATAAAATCTCTAGTTCAACCTCATACTGACAATTAACCATTAACCACCGTAATCACTACTTGTTAACACTCACAATTTGGAGTTGTGTTGCTGCAGTAGCTTCACACTATATCTAAATGATAAATATACTTAAGAGTTACAAACATGGCATTCAATATAGTTTCCTTTATCCCTAAAAAAAATTGTTTCCTTTATATTAACCTGATCTTTGACATCCGTTTAATCATATTACCCATAAAATATATTTTAGTCTAATAGGTACTTCCTCTGTCCCTGTATGTAAGGATCCTCAGTATTTTTCGAATTTGTTAAGAAAAATTTAATGCAATTAATGTGTCTATTTTGTGTGTTAATATTATCAAATTGTCATTTGTTTGTATGTGTATTAAATTTGACTTTTCATATTTTAAGACAAGTTAGTAGTATTAATCAAGAATATGTTTAGAGAAAAAATAATAAATACATCTAATAATTTGAAAATGAGTTTTTATTTAAAACAAAATTTTAATCAAAAGGATGCTTAAATCTAAGGATGCTTTTAATCAAAATGAGTATGTGGCATAAATGGATGTAGTCCCGCTGCATACTGTTTTGTTTGTCACCTAGCCATGACAATTTTTTCCACAACATTTAAGAGCAAACACCAATTCCCGTGATCTCTTGCAGATCCAAAATGTTGTCAACTTTATGAGCTGAATATGGGACAACAGTGGATATAGTAAGCACATAACTTTGACCTCTCGGTATTAATTATAATGTTCTTTTTTTTTTAGGGAAATTATAATGTTCTTAAAATGTTTGTAAATCATATAAAAAAATTAGAAGTTTAAGCATAATTAAATAAGTTTTTAATTTAAAGTGATTAAAACTGGATGCTAAATTTTTAATAGGGACTAAAACATGTATATAATTTTTTTATGAGGATAATTTTTTTTTATTATATTTATAGGGAACAAAAACTTATTTTATCTTTTAGTTTAATTTCATTTATTTAAGTCTTGACTAATGATGAATGAGCTCATATCTTTGTTTCCTTAAGCAAATTAAAGTACAATTCACTTTTTAACATATCATGGTTAATTTCTTAAAAAAAATAATATTGTGGTTAATGATCTTTAGTCAAAAAGAATAGCAATGAAAGAACTCAAATTCAAATTATAATTGAAACCCGAATTCATATCACCCAACCACTGTCAAATAAGAAATAAAAACTAAGAAGATACAATCAAGTACTCCTAGATTTATATTTCACTTATAGAAGAAACACATGTGACCACAATGTTTAAAAAAAAAAAACCATATATCTTGTTGGACTTTCAAATAATTTTTAAGTATTGATACACCTTTTACCATTTATGAAACATTTTCTCACACTTTAAAAATCACATTTATTCTATGCATATTAAATCAAACTTTGATCTGATTGATTGCCTTCCATTTCCAATCAAGTATATCAAAGAATTAGACAATTAATCATAATGTCAAAGTAACTTGCACATTGGTTGAAATAATTGTATAACATGCAGCAATTCTAATCAACTGTTTAATTCTCTTAACTATACCCCACCACCTCCTTGATGAGTGGTACGTGCACATGAAGTGTAACTGTTTTATGTTTTTGTCTTGCATGAAATTGAAAACAGCCCCCACAAATCTAGCAATTGTCTGTATTCATTCAAGACAAGATAAACATCGTACCTGCGAGGAGCAGACTGTCAAATTCGTAAAGGTATTGTAACAATCACACTCCATTTTTCCTTTCTTTTTTTGTGTGAATAAAACAATCACACACCTCGTTTGTGTTATAGCTAATCGAGATTTTTGTTTGTACTTATTACTACAAACTGTCGACAAAATACGGTGTGTTTGTGTCTTTTCTCCACGCGAACTGATTAATAAATTAATAAGTGATTTTTGTTGTCGGATTCAAACCCCGGATCTTATATATTTTATGCATTGTTTATACCAACTGAGTTAAGCTCACGAGGACAAATTAATAAGTGAATTACAAAATAAAATACTAGTATTATCCTCTTTTACGGATAACCAAAAATTAGTAGTGCTATATTTTGTTGGAGAATGCTAACAAATTTTCAAGAGTATTAATTAAGCAATCTAAACAAGTAAGTTTTTTTTAAGTATGTTTATATAAAAATATCGTGTAATTATTACTTCATTAAAATTAAAAATTTATATTTATAAGATAAAATTTTTATTTGAAGATTCTTAATCAGTGCTCTAGAAACACGGGTTAACAAGACTGATAATGTTTAACCTTGTCTTTTTGTCTTTATTTTTTTCTTCTTATTTTTCTTAAAAAAATTCATTTATTTTTTTTGTCTTTTTATATTATTTTTTAAATGATTCCTTTATACACACGACACACACATTAAATTTTGATAATTTATTGTAGTATATATACTCTACACCCTCTAGTTACTATTATAAGTAGAAATCTACATTTTAGATATATTCAATTAATGATGTATATGATCTTTATTATACACTACATATATCATTTAATAAATGAATCTAAAATGTTAATTTTTTATTTATTATAATAGTGATTAGATGGTGTATTTTTGTGTGCCAATTTCTATGATATACTTTTTTTTTTGTTCATTTCAATTTCTATAGTAAATGAATAATTATAGTCCATCTTCTCGAAAAACATGAGCCATTTGCAAAAAAAAGATCTTAAAATAACTGACTCATATCACTTTTCAATGCAATATTAATATTTTTTTCAATTATAACTCAAATTAATACTAATTTCATCACTTCCAATTCAATATATTCTACTTTGCATTTATGACAATGGTGAATGCACCAATACTTAACAAAGACACTCAAAACTATTTTTCTTTCTTTCACTTATACATTTTTTTTTAATATATGTAAAATGATCAAAAGACTAAATTATTATAGAACGGAAGGAGTATATAAACAAATAAATTTGATAAAGTTTTCATTAAATAATTTCATTATTTTTTTGAAGGTAAATACAATTTTTTAATAATATTTTTTTTTAATTATTCTTTAACTATTTTAGATTCCAACTTCTGTGCCTTGTCTATGTAAACTTTTTTTTACATAATTGTCATAATAATATAAACTCTTCTAATATAAGAGAGAAAGCCTTAATTTAGGCTTCTCCTATAACAGATTTATTTTGTTGTTCTTTAATTGATATTTACCATTTGTCTTATGTTATACATAGATATATGCTCACATATAGTAAATATTAGATAACGATAATTCATTTTCTCATTAAACGAATTATATATAAGAAAAAGAGAACGGGAAATGGAAATCACCAAAACGTATAAAACAAATTTTTTTGGTAGACACAATTTTAATTTATTAATAACCTCAAATAATAGATATACCATATATTACTTTTTATACAAATGAGCATTATCAATTTATCATTCTTTTTTTTTTTTGTTGCTTTAAGTATGAGAAATTGAAATCACGCTAAATAGTACAAATATCAAAATTTATCATGTGAATATATCTATGTCTTTTTTTTTTGGTGGCTGGGGTTTGAACCACAGACCTTGCATATATTATGCATTTGTCCCTACCAACTGAGTTAAACTCACGAGGACAAATATATCTATGTCTAAATATAAAGAAAATATTGTTTAAAAAAAAAAGGCAAATATTAAGGCCCTCTCGAAAAAAGGAAAATATTAAGGAATTAAAATAAAGTATTAATGGCAACATACCTTCCATTAGTTATAACTCCGAATTGTTCCACTAAGAATGAAAGTCACGTTATTCATCCTTATTGTAACTAATTAACCACTCGAACCAAATTACTTGGTTTCATATATATCTCTTTTAACCGGGGAATCAAAATAAAACTTTAATTTAATTTTTTGACAAAATATTTTTTTTATAAAAATAAGACTTAATTTAATATAGAAAATAAAACACTTATCTTTTTGGTGGTTGATAGAAAAAAAATAAAAACTTAACTTTCGATTTTCATCGCTAGGAGGTAAATCCCCTTCAATGCCTTTAATATTGTTAACTACTTAGAGCGTTACATCAATTTCTAACTAGCAGCTTCGATAATTTTTGTTCTTGTAACTTAGTTATAATGACTCGAGTCCAAACTTAACACTTCTTGCATAGATTACGAGCTTATTTGTTTCAAAATATATTATTCATTTTGTCTTCTTAAAAAAATACCATAAAAAATATTTAAAAGAGGGAACCACTTGGCACTATTCGATTCACTAGATATTAGGCACTAGTCTAGATAACCTTTTTGAATTTCTAGTGATTCTTTTTTCCTTTAATTCTTGACGTTGGGCTCCTCATTCGGGCATTTTCAAAACTCAAAGTTTGGGTGATAATTACATCTTTGAAAACGAAAAGTGATATGGACCACTTCATTTTTTTATTTTATGAAAAGGGGTGTGAATATAATTTTATATAATAATGCAATGATTCCTTTCCTCACGTAATTTCAGCTTCCCAAGCAAGTCCATAGAATTTTCTAATGAAAGAAAAACGTACCAAAAGAGACCCAAAATCAAAGCTAGTAGCTGAGGTTAGGTAACACGTATAGCTATCTATCTGAAAATCAGGACAACAAAGGAAAGGAAGGAGGAAAGAAAACCACGCTCTACCCTATTTGAGTATTTGGACCCCTTCAAATAAAACAAAATAAATATTAAACCCTAATTTGTTTATAAATGCAGTACAATAATTTTATTCAACTTTTTTTTTGAGAGAATAATTTTATTCGACTTATTATTCTACTTTTACCTCCTCTATGTACTATTTTTTAAGGGTTACATCCTCTCTATATATCAATAAAAAATGAATGAAAACTGATCAAACCCTAAAAAGATATAAATGTTCATATGAAAGAAAAAAAGTACCCACAACTTATTATCTAAAATTATGATTAAGTTTATTTTTTTAACAATAAAAAATGATATATATTAACAAAATTAGGTAGTCTCTGAAGCACAATGACAAACAAATGAGATTGTTCATGCTTTAGCTAAGTATGTCATATTTAGAGCCAACAACCTCACATTTTACTATTCATTAAATGCAACTTTGTTTTCATAGAAAAGAGGTGGAAAAAATTATTCTTTTTAAGTATACTGTAGGATCATATTTCTTCCTCTCATGAAATTTTCACACGATATCATAATTCCTTTTCTTAAATTAAATTAGTATATTTTATCAATATACAATTATTTAAATTTACACATGGACCTAATATTGTGTAATCACCTAAATTAATGAATACGACAATTCATGTATTTTTATATTTATTAATTGATGTGACCTTCCATTTTTATTTGAATATGTAAAATAATTGTACACGGACAAAATATATTAATTAAATTCTAAGAATAACAAATGGAAATCTATGCACTATTTAATTACTTATCATATTCATGGAAATTAAACTATAAAAGTTTAAAAATTTATTATGATATTAATAACAATAAAAATGATTTCTTTTTTTCTCACAATGAAAAGCAATAAAAATAATGATTTCCCTAATAAAAAAAGTCTCTTTATTTATTCATTTTTTTATACACATATTTATTCATTTTCTAGAAACAACAAAAAAGGTATTTTGGATACACACATGACACACTACCCACACGTACACACAAGACATGACAAAGACAAAGACAAAAAAGGTAATGATTATTATTATTTCCTTCATTATTTTCATGAAACAAAAACAAAAACAAAAGAAAATAAAAGAAAGAATCAATACTCATAATAAGTGTTAGAGAAATGAAAAAAAGAGAAAACAAACCAAATCAAATTACTACTACAACAAGAAACATGTCATGTAAATGTTCACCAACAAGAACAAGAACAAGAACAAGAACATGTGTTATTGTTCTTCATGTGATTGTTTCATTCATAACACTAACCTTAACATCTTCAACAATAACAACCTTTGATTCAGCAACGTTGTTAAACAATTTCAAACACTCAAACATCATTTCTGATCCAAACAACTTCATTTCAAACTGGTCACTTTCATCTTCACCTTGTTTCTGGCAAGGTATTACTTGTTCATTTTCCGGCGATATCACGACGGTAAACCTCACCGGAGCTTCACTTTCAGGCAACCATCTTAGCCTTTCCACCTTCACTTCAATACCCTCTTTGCAAAATCTTCTTTTGCATGGAAATTCATTCACTTCTTTCAACTTATCTGTTTCACAACCTTGCTCTCTTATCACTCTTGATCTTTCTTCCACCAATTTCTCAGGAACTTTCCCTTTTGAAAATTTTGTTTCTTGTTATAGTCTTAGTTACCTTAACTTGTCTAGGAATTTCATAACTTCAACAACAAAGAATCATAGTCTTGTAGGGTTTGGTTCTTCCTTGGTTCAACTTGATATGTCTAGAAACATGTTTTCTGATGTTGATTATGTTGTTGAAGTTTTGACAAAGTTTGAGAGTTTGGTTTTTGTTAATTTTTCTGACAACAAAATCTATGGTCAAATCAGTGATTCACTTGTTCCTTCTGTGAATTTGTCAACTTTGGATTTGTCTCATAATTTGTTGTTTGGGAAACTACCCTCTAAAATTGTTGGTGGCAGTGTTCAAATTTTGGATCTTTCAAGTAACAATTTTTCTTCAGGGTTTTCTGAGTTTGATTTTGGTGGGTGTAAGAAACTTGTTTGGTTGAGTTTATCTCACAATGTGATATCTGATTTTGAGTTTCCACAGAGTTTGAGAAATTGTCAAATGTTGGAAAGTTTGGACCTTTCTCAAAATCAATTAAAGATGAAGATTCCCGGTGCTGTTCTTGGTGGGTTGAGGAATTTGAAGGAACTTTATTTAGGGAATAATCTTCTTTATGGAGAAATATCTAAGGAGCTTGGAAGTGTTTGTAAGAGTTTGGAAATTCTTGATCTTTCTAAGAATAAACTCTCTGGTGAGTTTCCTTTGGTTTTTGGAAAATGTTCATCTTTGAAGAGTCTTAACCTAGCTAAGAATTATCTCTATGGTAATTTTCTTGAAAATGTTGTTACCAAACTTGCTAGTCTTAGGTATCTTTCTGTGTCCTTCAACAACATAACCGGAAACGTTCCTTTGTCAATTGTTGCAAATTGTACACAACTTCAGGTTCTTGACCTGAGTTCGAATGTCTTCATCGGTAACATTCCGTCGATGTTATGTCCTTCAAAATTGGAGAAGTTGCTTTTAGCTAATAATTACCTTTCAGGGACTGTGCCTGCGAAACTCGGTGAATGCAAGAGTTTGAGGACTATTGATTTTAGCTTCAACAATTTGAGTGGTTCAATACCTTTAGAAGTTTGGTTTTTGCCTAATCTTTCTGACTTGATTATGTGGGCAAATAGTCTCACTGGTGAGATTCCTGAAGGAATTTGTGTCAATGGAGGGAACCTTGAGACATTGATTCTTAACAACAATCTCATTTCTGGTTCAATTCCTCAGTCCATTGCAAATTGTACCAACATGATTTGGGTTTCGCTTGCTAGTAACCACATTACTGGAGCAATACCCGTTGGCATCGGGAATCTGAATGAACTTGCTATTCTCCAATTAGGTAACAACTCTCTTGTTGGAAAGATTCCTCCCGAGATTGGAATGTGTAAGAGACTGATATGGTTGGACTTGACGAGCAATAATCTCACCGGTACTATTCCATCCGAGCTTGCAAATCAAGCTGGATCGGTTATTCCGGGGAGTGTTTCGGGTAAGCAATTTGCATTTGTGAGAAATGAAGGCGGAACTAATTGCCGAGGAGCCGGAGGACTAGTTGAGTTTGAGGATATAAGGGCAGAGAGGCTTGAAGATTTTCCTATGGTACATGCTTGTCCGTTAACAAGAATATATTCTGGTTATACAGTTTATACTTTTACCACCAATGGAAGCATGATTTACCTTGACCTTTCCTACAATTTCTTGTCAGGGACTATTCCGGAAAATTTCGGTGCAATGGCCTATTTGCAGGTCTTGAATCTAGGACACAATAGACTCAACGGAAAAATTCCTGAAAGCCTTGGTGATTTAAAACCTATAGGAGTGCTTGATTTATCTCATAATAACCTTCAAGGATTCATCCCTGGATCATTACAATCTCTATCATTTCTCAGTGACTTTGATGTGTCGAATAATAACCTTAGTGGAATGATTCCTTCTGGAGGTCAGCTAACAACTTTCCCGGCATCTAGATACCAAAACAACTCGAACCTTTGCGGTGTTCCGTTACCAACATGCCGCGCTTCAAATCACACGGTAGCTGTTCGTACGTTGAAGAAGAAGCAACCTATTGCAGTTTTGACAGCCACATGCCTCCTTTTCTTTCTCTTGTTTGTTGTTGTGCTTGTATTGGCTATGTATCGAGTGCAAAAGACTCGGAAGAAAGAAGAAATGAGAGAAAAATATATAGAAAGTCTTCCGACTTCTGGTAGCAGTAGTTGGAAGCTCTCTGGCTTTCCTGAGCCTCTGAGCATCAACGTGGCTACGTTCGAGAAGCCTCTGCGGAAGTTGACGTTCGCACATCTCCTCGAGGCTACTAACGGTTTCAGCGCCGAAAGTTTGATAGGTTCGGGAGGTTTTGGTGAAGTCTATAAGGCTAAGATGAAAGACGGCAGTGTAGTTGCTATCAAGAAACTCATTCGTGTCACAGGTCAGGGAGACAGAGAGTTCATAGCTGAAATGGAAACGATAGGGAAGATTAAGCACCGGAACCTTGTTCCACTTCTTGGTTACTGTAAAATTGGAGATGAGAGGCTACTTGTGTATGAGTACATGAAATATGGAAGTTTAGAAACTGTTCTACATGAGAGAATCAAAAGTTCAGAGCTTGCTTGGGAAACAAGAAAGAAGATAGCACTAGGATCAGCAAGAGGTCTTGCATTTCTTCATCATAGTTGCATACCTCATATTATACATAGAGACATGAAGTCAAGCAATATTCTTCTTGACGAAAATTTCGAGGCTAGAGTTTCAGATTTCGGCATGGCAAGATTGGTTAATGCTCTCGACACTCACCTCACAGTTAGCACGCTTGCAGGAACACCAGGTTATGTACCACCAGAATACTATCAGAGTTTCCGATGCACAGCAAAAGGTGATGTTTATAGTTATGGTGTCATACTGCTAGAACTTCTATCAGGGAAGAGACCGATCAACTCATCCGAGTTTGGCGATGATAACAATCTTGTTGGATGGTCTAAGAAGCTTTATAGAGAAAGAAGAATTAGTGAAATACTCGATCCTGAATTGGTTATGCAAAGTTCTAGTGAAGGTGAACTTTTTCAATATTTGAGAATTGCTTTTGAATGTTTAGAAGAAAGACCTTACCGGCGTCCGACGATGATACAAGTGATGGCAATGTTTAAAGAGCTTCAAGTTGATACAGATAATGATAGTGTTGTTGATGGTTACTCTATGAAAGACTGTGTTATTGATGAAGCATGATATATGACTCAAAGTCCTTTTGTTGAAAATGAAAAAAAAGAAGACATTGATCTGTTCTGTTTGTGAAATTGTAGAAATGTTCTTTTACATTTTTGTTGCTGTATATATAACATTTTCTTGAGGTTATAGACAGAATTCAGTCACTTGAAATTGGTAGACATTTCTGTTACTATATACCACAGTTTTGGTGACATTTGTTTTGATTCATATGCTAACTTTTATTGCTAAACAAAAATCCAAAAATCTCTCCACATGTGATATACTGTTCAAATTTTCTATTAACGAGTCAATTGTTTGATCTATAGTATATAAAATGATTGATCCTTAATTTTTTTTTTGCGCAGACTCGAGGTTTTATTGTGTGAATTTAGAGAACTTTTCATCATAGTGATTCAAGTCCTATTTTGCAGCACGTTTATGAATAAAACTTGTATTATGTGGAATTTTATCTGAGTTTCAATAGAAAGTAAAGTTAAAAGTTGAAATGAACTATGCTCTTTGTATAGGATACCCCTAAAGAAGTTCAAGACTTTTTTGCCTGCCCTTTGCATACTAGTTGCATTGAGTTTCCTAAAATAATAATAATTTCATTTTTTAATGGCATTAAATGTACTAAATTGGAAGTTCCTTTTCAATATTTTGTTTGTGTCTAGTGTCTACACAGAAAGAACAGTTTCTTTTTTCAATTTCTTATGTGATAACCAAACAGTGGACAGTTGCTGTTGTTGACTAAACCACTAAATTATAATAGCACTTTAATATACAAAGGGTTTGTACCTACGGCCTTTTAGTACAATGATGGGTTGAAGGATTTTGACAAATTTAAAAGTCATATACTCCATCCGTCTCACAATATTAGTCGTTTAAGGTATGTGCACGATTATTAAAGAAATGATTAATTGTGTTGATTTCAATGGTAAAATTAGTTACATTTACTAAAACACATTTATTAATTGTAGCTAATGGAGTAGTTAAGTTAGATGAAATTCAATAAATAAAGGTAAAATAGTAGAAAAAAGTAAAGTGACAATTATTTTGAGAAAAGATAAAATGCTAAAGAGGCAATAATTGTGAGACGGAGGGAGTAAACTTGAAGTGTAGTCAAGTTTAATAGGGATGTTTATCATGAGTCAGCTTTGATAAACTTCTCAAGAAGCACTTAGATCATTTATGATGGTGAGTGTTTTACTTTTTTTAGCACCATACTAAATAAGTGTCTCTATTGTGCAGTAAATAAATTGTATGGTTGCAAAGAAGGGTGGTTTGGAAGCACTTCTTCTTCATTTTTTTAGGGTCCCTCTAGATAAATTGCATTAAAAAAATTCTGTTAAAATTTAATGAATTAAAGTTATTGATTGTACTAATTTAGTAATTATTTGTGATGCGTTAGGTTGGAGAGATTGATTGCTTATTAAAATTAACATTAAAAAGTTATAAAATTAGTGATGTGTACATATATGATTCATTTAAGCACCTAGAATGGGTGCTCCGTCGTGAATAATCTTATAATACTCCATCCATATTTTATTATATGTCACTTCCGAAAACATGTGTTTTATTACATGTCACTTTACAATATGAATGACATATTAAGATTTCTTTTCCTTATTGTACTCTGTACTATTTACTTCTCTATTTCCTTTCAATTTTTTTTTATTTCTCTTTCTCATAATAACGAAGGATAGTTTGCATACAAAATTAACTACATTTTTGTATGTGTGAGAGTGACAAACTAACTTATAATGAAAAGAGGTAAGAGGCAGAGAAGGAGCGGTTAGCGGAACGCTGCAAAATACGATTCAGGGCTATTGTTGTAATCTGAGCCGTAACATTGTATATTGGCTGTAACACTATAAACCCTGAATCATAAAAAAAAACATATACGAAACTATAATTGCTCTATAGTCGTAGAAGTAGACATTATTAACCGAAACTGTATGAACAAATATTGTATCCCGGTGTCTTGTTTCTTTTATTCTTCTATTATTGGTTGTTGTTATAAAAGTTATAATTAGCTTCTGCATCTCATTATTATAAGTAGCACTTATTTAACTTTTCCATTCATATCTTTAAGTTTATCTGGGTGAATTGAACTATAAAATATTTAATTCAAAAACTTCCTTGAGCAAGAAACTAATCAAAACAAGGCCTATAAATTTACATTAGTTGAAAAGGTTCCCTTTTAAGCAAGAAACTGAACTGAATTAAACCCTGAACGCTCATAAAGACAAGGGATTCATGTTAATGAGGTAGAAATAGCTATGTATTGTATATTCTATGCAATTGCTACTTGCCAGTATACCAGCCAGCACAATAGATGCAACATCAAAACGTTGAAAATGGTACTTTATTTAGTACAGTGCAAATTTTAATTTCAGTTTTTAGTTTTGATTTGGTAACATTTTGAGTTTATGTTATTGATTAGAACATTACTCATTTTGATGTTATTTACAATGATGACTCTTTTTAATGTTATTGATGCTATTTACAAGTTTTTAATGTTATTTAAAATTTAAATAAACGACGAATCTTTTTGAACCTTTTGTTTTTCTTTTTATTATGACCCAATTTTTACGATTAAATCAAAGCTGTTAAATTGTTTAAGACGGAATGAAGGGTTATAGGTTAAGATACACATTAAACATGTTTTTCCACGAAAAACTAAAAGTGAACAATAAGATTTGAATTCTATAGTCTATGTGAGTTTAACTGAGTTGGATTATATATGTAGAGATCGAGATTCAAATCTTAAAAAGCTTAAAAAGTGACATAATAATTTGAATTTCGTTTAAAAATATATTCAGTGAGATTTGAACATGTGCAACATTATTACATTAAAAAGCCTTCTTATGAATGTAACGTTTGAACGTATTAAGTCAACCCGTGTTGAAGAAAATACAAACATATCATTCATTGATGAAGCCAAAATTACATCCGAAATTATTATCAAGTTACCAATCTTGCTTCTTTCTCAGTTTGAAATCACATTTGAACTACATCGAAACTATGATGTACTAACACAACTCATCAAATATGGAAGATTTGACTTACTAAAGCAATTAACCACAACCATTACACAATATGGTATAGAGTTAGAATCGTTTTAGGAAGATAAAGATATTCATGCATAAATAAATGGGTGCAATATCCTTCCTTGCATCGTTTCAAATTTTCAATCCTTAGCTATTATAATTATAGCTCAAATAATATAACAGCTTAAAATTTGCATATGATATCTCCTTCCTTATTCATAAAGATATTTGCATTAACTCAAATATTTTTTAAATAAATAAGCCTTCTTATAAGCTTCTCTTTTCATCAAATCAGAAATCCACAAACCCTATTCTCCAACATAAGGCATTGTTTGCTATCCTTAATTTGTGCCATGGCATCCCAATCCTCTAGCGTCTCCGCCACTTCACAAGATGAAGGTGATTCTTCCAACTCAAAAAAAATGATGATCATGAAGGATATTGAACATGATCAACCATCAAATTCCAATCCCAACAAGTTTTTTGATTTCGTAAAGCTATCGAAAGACGATTCGGTTCTCAAGTCGGAGGTGCAAGAGCACGATTTTTTTGGCTCTTTTCATGTCGGTTCATCGTCTCGTTTTCCTAGTAACAACAATGAAAGGAAAGATGAGAGCAACGATGAAGAGAAGAATTCAGATTCAAAGTCTTTTTCATGTTGTTTTTGCAAGAGAAAATTTTCTACTTCACAAGCCTTAGGAGGACACCAGAATGCCCATAAGGCGGAGCGTGCGTTAGAAAAACAACGTAAACAAAGGTATGAAAGTGGTACTTTCGGTTTAGGGCAACCTCACTTTAACCCTTATTTTAGTTATCCAAGTACTCTTTTTACACCCCCTTATTATAGGTCACTTGGGGCTAGAATGGAATCCATGATTCAAAAACCACTTTTTGTTAACCCCAGGATTACTCCACATAGTTTTAGACCTTTTGGGTATGGTAATGGTGCTTTGTGTTTGCAAGAGTTATTAAACCCTTCTCTTGTTAATTTGAGAAATATGGAGGGTAGTAATAGTAATACTAGGGTTGGAATTCTAGGTACCGGGGGTGCAACTACTTTAAGGATTGAAGATGGTGAAAATAATAAAATTGGTACTGATCTAAAGTTTGAGGAATCTTCTACAAATGTTGCAACAAGTTCAAACTCAAACCTAGAAAAGAAAATTATTATGGATCCCACTTCTACCAATGATGATATTAATGGTCAATCAAAATCCAACATTGAAGAAGAACCATCAGATAAATCTTCTTGCCTTGATTTATCACTGAAGCTGTAAATAAGTTTTGTTTTTATATGTCAATGTTCTTGTTAATTTGATTGCTACTCTAGTTGAATAAATCTCATGGCCTTGATTTATCACTGAAGCTGTAAATAAGTTCTGTTTTTATATGTCAATGTTCTTGTTAATTTGATTGCTACTCTCTAGTTGAAGTTATTTCTTGAAATTTACTGTTTTTCTGTATCGAGGAATTGATATTTACTTTTTTGTTGATGTCACATTATTATATATTTTAATGGCAATTATTAGTATTAATTGTGTTTTGATTACTACCTTGATTATTGTTATTCAATTGTGTTTTGGTCAATTGCCTAATTTGTTTGCAAGATGTATTTGATGAAATTAAAAAAAATAATAATATTGGGTTTCTTTGAAGTCCGATGATACACCCTCCAACCACTATTATAAGCAAAACCGTTTTAATCTCACTAAATACATCTCGCAAACAAGCCCAATATATCAAGAAATAACTTGAACAAGAAATAATCCTCGCATTAAAAACAAAAATTATTAAACATTTTATAATCTATATCGCTATCTCTATCTTTATAGTCTCTATAATAACCATTTGTCTTCCTTCATTTAATACTTTCTTGTTATCCAATCAAAATGAATTATGACACATTTATTTTATATCAACTAATAAAAAAAGGGATCATGACTAATTTGTTTTTCATGAGCCAATCAAAATTGATCATGACTCATTCGTAAATTTTAATGCATGGTTTTTTTCCCCAATATATACACAATTCTTTTTTGATTATTTTCATCTTTCTCCCATAAAAAATGTATATTGTGTTTTTATTTGCATGATTGTAGATTATGAGGTTGATTTTCTTTTTTTATTTGTAACTTATTGCTAAGTCTACCTTTTTAGGGTTGCATTGAAGAACATGTATCTCCAAATTTTGAAAATTGATTCAATTTCTCATATTAATCCACTATATATTGTATATCTCCATGTATGTTTTTCAAATACGCAAGTTTATGTAATCGCGTATGTTGTTCAAATACTCATGTTTTGATGCCTTATCACATAGATCTAATCGCGTAACTTGAAGAATGTTTATGTACCAAGAGAAAAATTGATAATGTTTAATTGATAAGTCTATTGTATGTGTTTTTTCATCCAAAATGATTGGAACGACCAATTTTATATTCTATTGGAGTTTTTGTTTCTTGAGATTTTTGCTCATTCCTCTTTGCATTTTTTTTTAGATTCCTCAACATGAGTTTTTAATCAACCTTTACTGTAGAAATGTTATAAATTAAAAAAACATGTTATAAAGACTTATGAATGCTCGATTAGAAATGTCTCAACATGAGTTTTTAATCAACCTTTACTGTAATTAATAACAAACATTACCAAATTAGGGAAAAACTAATTTTGTCATTGGATGCGAATTAGATGGAAAAGGAATAAGAATGGGGTGGTCACAAGCTACCCTTACGATTAAGGATTCCAAGTGATCGGCAGCCCGCCATATTGTGATTTCTCCTTAATTTTATAGTGTATGTTTGGTTTTATTTTTGAAAGAGATAAAATTGATTTAAGGTGTGAAGAATTAATTTTAATATGTTTAAATGTTTTTGAGTAGAATTGATTTTAATTTAAAGTTAAAGTTTAAAATTTTTGTCTAGAAGTTTTAACTCACCTGATAAATACCAAAATTGTAAAGCCGGAAGTCGTGATCTGGGTTCGAATCCAAGACCTCACAGTTATATGTGAGTCTAATTTTAATGGATTATCACTTCGTCTAAGACTAAAAACAAAGTTTAAAGTTTTTTATTCTAGAATTGATTTTTAATTTAAAATATATTGTTCGACTCACTTTTACTTAAAAAATTCAATCATAAATTATTTTCCATTCGATATTACTTATGCAGTTCATTGAAATCATTTTTTGTCACCTTTATGGTTGGTTTTACCTCTATGAGAATACAACTAATTTTGAAAGTATAAATTTGAACAAAGGGGATCTAGCTCATATGGTAGAGCGCTCCCTTTATGGCTAAGGGGGTGTAGCACAACTTGGAAAATGCTAGTTTGCATGTGTATGCATATGTAGTACTAGAAATCTCGGATGCCTTACACCATGGGATTGTAAATTTAGTTCATATTTTGAGGGAGCATAACATTTGTGCTGACTTTATGGCTAAGGAGGCTTCCTATTCCGCTTGTTCAGCTCACTGGACTCGTCCTCCAACTGGCTTAGAGTCTCTCTTTCTAGGAGACAATCTAGCTAGTTAATTTTTTTTTCCTTTTCTTTTTGCTTGTTACAATGTAACACCACAAAAAAAATGTTGCAATTGTCCCGTGTTTATCATTGTTTGGCATTATATTTTTAGTGGAATCTCAGGTTTAACCCAGATGATTGTATTTTCCTCTTCTCCTATGTGATGTCTACTAGGTGAAAAGAAAAAAAAAACCATTATAAATTGTTTCAAACTTTCAATCTGGTATCACCAAACATAACTTTTGCATAAAATTTATTAGTCAATTCAGTTTTACACACACGTGACTTTTTACATATGACTGTATTTGCTTGTAAAAAAACCATATATTTGAACATAAATTTTATATTTAACTTATAATAGAAAAAAAGGTTAAATTACACCAAAAGTTCCTTATGTTTGAGGTTTGTAACAAATTGGTTCTTTAAATTATTTTGGTCACACATAAGTCTTTTAAGTCTGAGGTTTGTAACAAATTGGTTCTTTAAGTTATTTTGGTCACACGTAAGTCATTTAAGTTTGTAAGGTTTTAAGTTTAGTCCTTCTGTTAACCAAACGATGATGTGGCAGAAGAACTAAATCGAAAACGTTTACAAATTTAAAGGACTTATGTGACCAAAATAACCTAAAGGACCAATTTGTAACAAACCTCAAACTTAAAGGACTTATGTATGACTAAAATAACTTAAAGGACCAATCTGTTAAAAACTTCAAACTTAAAGGACCTTTAGTGTAATTTAGAAGAAAAAAAGTTCATTCTAAAACAAATATTGTAATCACACATGCGTGCATTTGGTTCTACAGTAACATAAATTGATTTCGAATTTATTAATTCTGGCTAAAAGAAAATTGAATCTACTATATATTAAAATAAAATGTTTTGGTTTTTTCTGAACTGACTTTTTCTCTTTTCAAAATTACCCTCAACTTTCAGTATAAATAATGCATATAACAAATAAATAAGAGTAAATTCTAATATTAAAAAAATGTAACAAATTATTCACGAAAACATCACGATCAGTAACTAAGAATTAAGCTTACCCACTAACCATGCTTTTTGTTACTATATGATAATTATTTAAATAAAAAAAAAGTGAAAATTTACAACAATGTAATCAAGAATTAAGCTTACCCAGTAATATCACGAAACTGTCTATACTATATATACTAGCGAAAAGACGGGTACTCACATGTCCATCTTTCTGCTCTTTTTATTACGCTAACGTGTGCAAATTATAAACGGTATTTTATATGAAATTTTGGTTTCAATTAAAATTATAAGTACAAATATCAAATTGTAACAAACCCAAAAAACAATGTTAATCTTTTTCAATAACAACAATAATTTAACAAATATAATATAAATTCTTATCTTTTTAATACCACCAACAATAACATTATTATAGCAAAATTTGTTTAAGGGTATAATTGGAATTATAAAAAATCCATCCCAAAATCTCAATCTCCTTCGTATATAATATTGATAATATTGTTCCTATTGTAGTGGGATGTTTCCTATTTTAACGGGATTTACTTTTTTTAATTAAAATTTAAAACAATATGATCAAATGATAAAATAGTAAATAAAATAGTTTAATTGAAGGATAAAATAGGTAATGAAAAATTCAGCCCAAACTCATGTATTTTAAGTCTATATTCATTATAAAAGACGGGCATTCACATACCCGTCTTTCCGCTCTTTTTATTGCGCTGAAGTATGAAAATTATGAACGGTGTTTTTCTATGAAATTTTTATTTTGATTAAAATTATAATTATAAATGATTGTTGCTTTCAAAGTATAATTTTTTTAAATATTATCTAGTAATTTCAAATGTGACTTATATATCCCCATAAACATAGCTCAGTTGGCAGAGATATTGCAATATGTAAGGTCGGAGTCTGAACTTTGAGTTTCCCACTTATTCATCTTAAGTGCTAAATCTTTAGCCACAAGACTACTTGATATAAAAAAAAATAAGACTTATATTTAAGCCGTTTATTAATATTAACATTTATATTGAGTACGCAAGAAATTATCTTTTACCACATTTATTCAGAAAATACTCCATATATCCCATTATAAGTAGGGATGACAATTGGACCCAAGTCCAATAGACACTCGTAAAAAATGCTCATGTTGGATGGGTAAATATTCACATTCTTGGGTTTAGATAATTACTGGTAAATTTAGATGAGTTTGGGTGCGGATAAAGACACTATAATGTCCAGCCCGCCCTGCAGCCTATACATTATATATACTACAACTATAATTTTATATAATAATAAAATTAGTTCAATAATTCTAAGATTTTATATTTATTATAATATGCACTTGCGTTTATATTTTAGATGTTTTTTACTTGGCTAAATACTACAATGTGTAATGTTTTATAAGTTGATTTAAAAAAAAAGATCATATTTCAATAATGGTGTGATGATTTTTTATTATTTATTATCTTTTTGTTGTTAAAGTACGGATATTAGGCGAAAAAAGGGGCCTTAGGTGCCAAATGGTACGGGGACATACACCAAACTTATTGTCTTCGTATGTGCTAGGGTACGAACATTGTTTGTATAAACACTCTAGTACTCTACCTGATTGAAGGAACTATGATGTGACAATGTGAGTAGAAAATAATAATCGAAATAGCTAGAAAAGTCATTAAAAGCGAGTTACATAAAAGTCGAATACAAATAAAAAAAACCCATTAAAATGAGTTTCATAATTTTTTTTTTTTATTATTGAAGGAAAATACGTCTCGGTTGCACAAATGTGATATGACCTTATGGCAGCCACTTAATATTGCTTATGCAACCGACATCATTTTTTTTACAAACTTACCATTGAAGATGCTCTTATATATAGAGACACACAAACAACACTCTCAAAATCCTATGAACGTAGCTCAGTAAGAAAAAACAACATATTGTTATATGCAGGAGTTGGAATTTGAATCTCGGACATCCCAATTATTCAAAAGCGAATTCTAACAACTAAGCTACTTAACTAAAAAATAGAAATACAAAACAAACAATACTCTCAAATTAATATTTTCCACTTGACATCTATGAATAATGAATATATCCATACTTAATAAAGTTAATTTGATAAAATTGTTATTATTTTCCATCTTTTTTCTTGAGGAAAATATTTTCCATTAATTTATAATTTATAATTTTTCTTAATTTGTGTGAAACATTTTTGTCAAAAATAAATAAAATTGCTACTTTAGGAATATTTATATATAAGATATAAACACATTAAATGTATTTACTACTTTCTCTTATTTTGTCAATTATTTACTACCTTTTCTCTTTTTTTGGTCAAGTATTTACTACTTTCTTTATACTAGTACTAGTATAAGTTAAAAGGAAAAAAATTAAAATAATAAGAGATAAGAATTTGGTCGTGTAAGATCCAAGATAATTTTTGTTGATCCTATCCAACAACACGGTTACTCATTTCATTTCACACAACTAATGACTTCAAGGCCAGCTGTGATTTGTTACAGTAAGTGACAAAAATGGGTACCGACCCCTAAAATCAGCATAATTTTAAATTGTAAAAAATAGTGAAAACAAATTCTATCCTACTAAACTCATCAAAAAAAGAAAAAAAAAACTATCCTACTATTGGAAAAAGATAAAAAATAGAATTTTCCATTCACTGTAATTAAAACTAAAACTCTAGTTGTAATTGAAAATGAAAAATATCAATCTAGTTTCAAAATATATTTTAAATCAATAATAGAATATAATTTGATCATATTTAACATTTTTTTTAATATTAATTAACATCATTTATTTTTAATATTAATCGGTCAAAATATATATTTTTTAAAAGAAGGAGTAAATCTCTGCTCTATCGGTTACAAAATATCTAGGAAACACGAATACAAACACATACATCAGACACGACACTGACACACCGACACCTTTAATAATTTGAAAAAATCACATAATTTAATGTAATTATATACATCGGTGTCGTGTCAATATCAGACACAACACATGTCCGATACCAAAACACGCCTAATCCGAAGTGCGTATGTGTTTCATAACAAAGTACAAACAAAAGTGAATCAATTGATGTATTTGATTTTTAAATGTAACATAATAAGTATTTTTTTTAAGTTGGAATTTTTTTTAATGTAAATTTATTATTTTTGCTTCTAAAATTTTAATCTTATTTTTGCTTCTAAAATTTTAATCTTTACTAATTACTCATGATGCAAACAAAGAAAAATGAAAATGAGTAAGATTGTGTGTGATAAAAGATTTATAGATAGAAAAAAGAGGTGATGCTATGTTTTCATGTGTGTGTCAAAGATTCCATTGATATATGAGGTCCACCACCATTTCTCAATCACCTCTCTTTTCTCTTCCACCTTCCCCACAAAGTCCTTCCTTCCTTTTGCTTTAATAATAGTAGTAATAATTTTATTGATATTTCATAAATTAAGAATGTCATCATTAATATAATATCCTTATAAATTAATTTATTCAATAAAGAAAAAATTAAATATTCAATAATTTATTACTAATAATTAAAAATATTGATTTTCTTTTTGTATCTATTCTCCTTCTTCCTTCTTTTTCTCCTTCAACAAATAGAAACAAAAAACAAGACAACATTGTTCATCCATTCATTCATACACACAAAGGTAAGAAAGAGAATCATTCATTTTTGTTTCAAGATTAACACAAAAGGAGAGAGACCCAGATACAATTTTGGGTCGGGTTCGGTTTTCTCGGATCCGATTCTTTTATTCAATAATTTATAGTAGTGGTTGAGCTTCCTTATGTAGTTTTTTCTTGTTAAAAATTTCATCTTTACAATTCTTCACTTCTTAGGTAAGCTCATTCATCATTCTCTTTCTCTCTTCATGTTTGATATTTTTTTTTTTACGTTGTTTTGTTTGTTTGATGATTTTAAGGATTGTGTAACAATGTTTATTTTTTTTGGTTGATAAATTTAAGGATTGTGTAACAATGTTGTTTGTTGCATTTTGTGAAATGGGTCGTGTTTTTTTTTTGTTTGGTCTTAGGTTGTCGTTTGTCCCATTTTTTGTTTTTTTTTTTTATAATTTGCTTGTTGCAATGAACAAAAAAAGATATTTTTTTTGGTTTAATGATGACAATTTTGGGAATCTGTCAAATGTGAACATTGTCCTATAAAAACATGATTTTTTTTTTTTTATAATTTTTTGAAAATTTTAAGGTTGGTAATAAAAAACATTGTCCTATGATTCATTTTAGCGTTTTCTTGAGGTTGTCTTTTAAAACAAAATCATTTTTTTTTGTTGGCATGTTATTTTGTGTTTTTTTGGATGAGGATGGAGTTCTGTAATATTTGGACTGTTGATAATGTTTTTCTTCATAAAAATTTGATCTTTGTAGGTTAGGTGTTTTTGATACAGTGAGGTTTGAATGGCTGGGATTGATGAAAATCTTGCACTAAATGGTGATTGGGGTCTTCCTAGTCCAAGTCCAAGGTCCCTTTTTTCTAGACTGCTAGAGGAAGATAATAATAATGTAATACGACCGAATTCAGAACATTCGGGAAGTGGTAGAACTGAGGGACAAGATGGTGATTCCGGTACCCAATTGAGCGACACGAGTTATCCAACTGAGAACAAGTCGAGTTCGCGGGGTGGTCTTGTAGATAGAATTGCTGCTAGAACTGGATTTAATGCTCCAAGGTTGAATACAGAGAGCATTAGATCTACTGAACTTTCACTCAATTCTGAGATTCAGTCACCTTACTTGACTATACCGCCTGGTCTTAGTCCTACTACACTTTTAGATTCTCCCGTGTTCCTTGCAAATTCATTGGTGAGTTCTATGTTTGAATGATTTGAGAAAGCACATTTATGTTGTGGCTTGTTTATTTTTTTATTTTTTTTTATCAATTTTGTTGTTTATTCTCTGAAGTTGTTTTTATTAGATCCTAGATGAAGCACAATCCATTATTGCTCATGATGCATACATTTCATAGGATAGACAACACTATGTAGGGCTAATGTTTTATTGCAATCTTGGTGACGGCTGCGGTCACGTCATAATCCTAGATATTGTCGGGAGAATCACAATTAAATGCTGCTGATGCAATTTAAATTGACGCGATTCAAATCATGGTCACCGAGACATCCAAAACAATGATGTCGTAGCCCAGATCGTGGTCACCGATTTTTTTTTTAAAACCCTATGCATGGCTGTGTATTTAACACTTTTATGTAATCTTAATGTTGCAATTGGATAATGTATGGTCAATTTTTCAATTTGAACAAGGGTTCTATTAGATGATTTTGAGTTTTTATGTTACTTTATCTCATTTCACTTTTCTGATGTTATAGTAAACTGAAACACGATTCTATCGAAATTGGTATTCGTCCTACTGAGTTATGAATCTGTCTAATTTCAGGCACAGCCATCTCCAACAACTGGAAAGTTTCCATTTGTTTCAAATGGCAACGTCCGCAGCACAGAATTATCATCGGATGTTCAAGAAAAATCTAAACATAATGGCTTTAATGATATTTATGCATCATCCTTCGCTTTCAAGCCTACAACAGATTCAGGGCCCTCTTTTTATCAAGGTGCTGGTAGAAATGTAAGCACATTCTTATTTTTTATTTTCTTTTACAATTGTAGGTTTGGATTCTCTTATTGAATAAACCATCAATTTAGTCCCGAAACTATCATTCTTTCTAATTTAGTCCCTAAACTATATATATATATATA
>Ga0315914_1003237_pt1 | contig 24779 bp, 8 predicted proteins | sample MpolenodulesMG_FD_203920 | JGI IMG/M metagenome (GOLD analysis project Ga0315914, IMG submission 203920) | Medicago polymorpha root nodule microbial communities from Los Angeles, California, United States - elongated nodules | ecosystem: Host-associated > Plants > Roots > Nodule | place: USA... | reverse complement strand
AAACTGACTAACCCATCGAAATTGAGATGGAAAAAAAATCGAATCTAAGATAGTATACTTCAAAGTCTCAAGTTAAAATATGTATATGTAAACTTTATTATTATCAATTAATTAGTTTTTTTTTTTGACAAAATTATCAATTAATTAGTTAATTAACCATGTGATATATGTATTAATTTGATGAAAATATATAACTCAACAATATTATTTTTCCGCTGGGAGTAGTATTAATTTTTTTTTTTATTCTTCAAAAAAAAAAACATGATTTTTTTAGTATATCTACCAACCTTAAATCTTTAACTCAAATTATCAACTTTTTTTAACAATATCAGTTAAAATGAAGTATAAGTTATACTCTAATCACAAACAAAAAAAATATCTCGAATGAACTGCTTATCTATGCAGTTTAAAGGATTGACATATCATTCATAAAAAAATTATATATAAAAAAAAAAAATAACAATATAGTACCCCAATTTTTTTCAGATAAATGCTTGATTGTTTCGACCACCTCTTCCATCTTAGGGACTTTCGAACCAAAAATGATTTCAGTTCCAGGCATGAAATTGACACAAAACTGTATGCCAAATAGCAACAATCCATTTGATCTCTTCCCATTATTGGAAAAGAAGCAGAAGCTTTGAAGCAAAATACAATGGTTTTCTGGTAACACTAACACAACATCAAGCCACTTGGATATTTCACTCCAAATACTCCCTGGAAAGTGGCATCTTGCAAATAAATACTCATCAGACTCCCTACCTTTCGAACACCACACACAAGAAAGCTCATGACCTCTGACAAAAATGTCTCTTTTGTATAGATTTACTCTGTTAGGTAACCGGCCTAAAAACATTTGCCAAAGAAAAAAGGGTCACCTTTGACAGTGCCAAACTATCCCATAATTTTGACAAAAGGTCACCCTTACCGGCTGCCAGAGAATGTTTAGTAGAAGAGTTGGAGATTGAGATGTCGAAGAAAGGTGTCCCCAACCCACATATGGTTCCAAAAACTTGTGCTTCCCCTTTCCCTAATTATGCCTTAACTATGTCATAAAACCATTCACTGGATGAGCCACATCCCTTCCCCATGCACGGAACTCAAGTCCCTCCACCATAAGGAGTGATTTGTGGACAAAACCCGAGTAACCGAAGTCGGGTATAGTTAATGGAAGAGGTTAAACTACCATAATGGCAAATTGATGTTCAATCTGATTAAAAGAAGTGTACAAATTTGATGTATCACACACCTCGAATTAAATAAAATTACCTCTTTTTAAGGGAACCTATAAAATATGTATTACACGTCTTTTTTCTATCCATCCTATTTGAAATCCATAATTTCCTTAAGAGTTCGTTTGGAAGGGGGTTTCTGGAGGGTTTGGGATGGAGGACTTTGGTGGGTCAAATATATATTTTAAAGTATATTTGATATTATTTTTTCAAAAAACATAATAAATAATCATATAATATTTCAATTACTTAATTAATTTAAACAAAATTATAATGTATGTAATTTAAAGGAGAAAATAAGTCTTCTCCTTCCATCCTCTTCAAAATCTTCCATCCAAACATACTTTAAAAGAATTAAACTCGACTCGAATCGGTGTAATTATTTATATTTTGTAGTACAAGACTTCAATATCATAAATGCTTGGCATTAATTTTTCTAATTTAAGAGGTTTGTGCTAGGTCAATAATTTTAAAGAAACATGCAGCTTTTTTTATACTAAAACGAAACATGCAGCTATTGCTCCGGATCATGTATAATAACGAGAAATTCTAATATGTGTTTGATCTCTTCCCTTTAAGGATCATCTTTTTATGTGTGTGTGTCCAAACACTTTTGATTTGATCTTGTGATCATGGAATAATTCCTCATATAATAACATACCTTGAAACATAAAATTAATAATATTATAGAGTATCCCCTAGAATCTTCCCTAACCAACATCCGCTGAACTTAGACAAGATCCATATTAATAATTAAATAAATGATTAATAATATAATAAGATTTTAGGTGTAAGTTAATATTTTTGTTTTTGTCCAAAGAGGCCTAAAAAAGGCAAGGGGGACAAGTAGAGGATTATATGGAAGGTGATAGTGCCAATTTTTTAACTTGACATGTGTGGTCACACTCATTGTTGCATTCATGCAAGACAACCATTCAAATTGTCCACAGCCACATGATTTTTATTTGAATAATATATGATAAAAGCTTAGAACTAATTGCCAATGAATTGCTCCAAAGGTCTACATAATGTTAGGAAGAATAAAACATAATAATATATTAGGTGGAAAAACAAAAGAAAATGGACAGCGTATCATCTTTGAATAATATAATATTTACATAAACAAACCTTTTGAAAAATAAACTATCTAGAAAAAAAAAATCTGTTTAAAATTGATGAAACGAATTTTATTTCTTATTTTAAAAAAAATTGATGAAAAATTTAGATATGGTTTAGCTATATTCACAAAAATCATGAAAAGTCTTGTGGTTTAAAATATTCACCAATTGCGTTTTAAAAAAAATTATGAAATCGACATAGAGATTTGAACACACACATACCCTTTATAAAATGAGTCAAATCCTTACTAATTACACCTTTTTTCGTTGGGTGAAATCAACCTTTCTTAATCATATAAAAATAGTACTACACAAAATATAATGAAAATAATTGAGAAAGTGGGGGGTGGGACAAGATGAATTGAAATAATAAAAGGAAGACAATAAATAGGCCGTGGTATTAGCTTCGGATCAGTAAATACAAACTAAGGAGTTGACAGATGAATGAAGAAGAAGGATCCATATATCTTCTCAAAATAAATTTAATTTTGACCTAAAGTCTCCTCCATGCATCCTTTCATTCCAAAAAATAAAAATAAAATTGAACTGATAATTAGATTCTCCTTGTCTCTTATCCCATTCTCCTATGAAACCGCACTTCAAATGGTGACTAGTATTTGATAGGCCTAAAACCAAAAATAAAATAAAAAAAATAAACCCAACCAAACATCAGAGAGCCAAAACAGAAGAAAAAAAATCAGAAGTTCACAAAACAAAGTTATATTTTTTTTTGTTATGATCCACCATGATGAAGCACTTTTCATGGACAAAACCTTCCCCTCGTTAAATTTTCCATCATGGTCCATTAATTGTAATTGAAATAACTTTGAAATTAAATATATAATATTAGTGATGTGATCTATTTAAAATTATTAATTTTTAATTAGGTAACTACTCTTACATGCAAAGGTAGATTAATTAGTAGTCATGACCATGAGAGTGATGATGATACATGGAGTTGTTGATAGCTTCCCTGTGACTATTATCATCATCACCAGAATCCAACCTGGAAGTACTCATTTGAGTATTAGCACCAAGGTTAAGATACACCAACCTTGAATCCATGTTATTGTTGTTGTGGCTATGGTGGTGATCTTCATTCATATTATGACGAGGATACATATTTGTTGCTGAAGAAGGTGTAGCATTATTATTATTACTATTGTTGTTATTTCCTTCTTCCCTTGACATAACAAGAGCTGCAGATTGAACAAGTTCCAAACACAACCTTAGTTTGTTTGGTTCTATGTGAGTTAATCCAGGGACAGCACCTTTGAATAGAAAATCCGAAGTTAGGGTTCTTAGAATGTCCAATGGTGTAACACCATCAACTGTCCTCACATTCGGGTCAGCGTGGTGGTCGAGCAAAACAGCCACCATATCCGGTGAGACCATCTCCGCTGCAATATGTAGCGGAGTTTTACCAGTTGGACCAGCCGGGAAGTTAACATCGGCTGCACCGAGTTCCAATAAGGCTTTCACCACTTCTCTACTGCAATTCTCAACGGCATAAGGTAATGCTAATGCTTCATCAAGGTTTAGGCCTTCTCCCATTACCATGAGTTTCACTAGCTCGACATCTGAGGAGTCGAGGGCTCGTCTCATCCGACGGATTTTCTGGTCTTCAAGGTCAGCTGCCGCGGTGAGATGGTCGTGATGGTGAGGATGATGGTGATGAGGCATTAAGGAGCGGCGTGATAAGGAGGTTTTGATGCGAAGCTCTTCGATTTTGGCTATGATATCAATAGGGAGGTGTTTTGCAAGTACTTCTGGGGGAAGACCGGATTTTGCTACAAGATGGGAACATGTGGTCCATAGTTGGTGCATGTCTTGTTTTCTTGATGCTAGGAGCACTTTCATTACATCTTCAATCGAGGCTTTTTCCACCATGCTCGCTAGTTGTTTCTGTTGCAAAAAACAAAACAATGAGTACTAATCAAGAGTTTTGGTGTTCAAACTCTACAGACTAACATGATCCACTAATTTATTGACATACTTCCTATAAAATATTTCCTCTACAAAATGCATTTACCACCATTCTTTCATTCCAAGCAATTAGGTTTTACATGGACATAGAAATCATATATAATAGCATTATTGCAATTGATTTAATGTACACACAAAATTAAAATTGTGTTACATATAGATAGTTTAGATTGTAATGGCAGTTTTTTTTTTTTTTTTAAAAAAAAAAAAAAAAAACTACATTTCATGTTAGGGAAAAAAGAATGAAATTTGGTTTAATTAAAAAATTAAGAAAACATGAATAAAAGCAAAGAGAAGAAAGTGAGGGGTTATGTTATCCTCATTTGGTAAATGAAAGAGAGTTAGACATAAATGGACCCTTTTCTTCTTTAAGACCAAATGAGGAAAGTGAATGTATTTAGGAAAGAAAGATTTCGTGCACTAGCTGACTGTGTTGGAAGACAAGACTAGATTGATTTATGATCTAAATTTAGAAACTCATTCTAGTGGGTGAAAGAACACCAAATCGAGAAAACTGTCATGTCTCTTTTCCTCTAATTTCCAGTACATACATGACATGAAATATTTCAAAAGTACATCACAAATTAACAAAAATATAGAAATATGTGGAAAAATAAAATCAACGGAATTAATTAATGTGACAGTGAGATTAATGTATGTCTTTATCTGTCTTTACGGTGAGAATTGAAGCTAAGCAACAACTGAGTGTGAACTGTGAAGAGGAAGATGAGATTTAGACAGTAGAATTATTTAATGAGGAACAAAATAAAAACAAAAAAAACACAGTTATTATTCAGTACTTATCTGACAAGAGAAGACACAAGATCAAATAATGGAATCAAACCAACCAAGTTCTTTATCTATTGTTGATCGATGGGATAGATAAAAAAATTAAAAAATAATGCAATAATTTTCGTAGATCAAAATCTCATTCTCATTTCTTACTTATTTCATTAAAAAATTAATACAAAAATTCTTAGACCAAAATCTCATTCTCATTCCTCACCCATTTCATGAAGAAAAAAAAAACTAGAGTAATATTAATACTATAATAAAATTAACAAAAAATAAAAAAATGAAAAATATCCCTTCCCAGTTCCCAAAAACCAGTAACTGTGGAAATTCCCAAGACCCAAAAAACATACGACTGGTCACACAAATCACAAAGTCACAGAAGAACTAAAAAAAGAGAAGAAAGAGTGATTGATGATGATGATGATGCTGATAGTTTACTCTTCTCTACTACACTTATTAATGGCAAAAACAATAATAAAGAGAAAAAGAAAAAGAAAAAAAAACCTGAGTGAGCAATGCAAGCTGTTCAACTCCAAAGTATCTAGCGGCTGCAAGAGTATCAAGAGCAAGATCAACGGCTGAGGTACAATGTGTATGCCAACAACCACGGTCACCACAATTAGGCCTAGGTTCATGTTTCTGAGGAACAATAGAAACTTGTCCACTGTACAGAAACTGAAGCATCAACAAGAAAACCTCATAACCAACTGAGTTAACAGGTATAACACCAGACCTAGCTGAACCGGATGGGTTGACTCGGTTTTCTGATGGGTCTAATCCAGAAGGTGGGTCTGGCCCACAAAAGAATTTTCTGAAGAAGAGACTTCTTGCTGCTAAGATGCATCTGTGTGCGTGGACTAAACGTCCTTCTACGCTGAAAACAACGTCGCTGAACGCTTGTCCGTTGATGAGAAGGTTTAAGTAATCTAAAGAAAGAGATCTTAGTGAGTCTTCAAGGGACATGATTGTTTAGGGTTATGTTTTTATGGATTGAAAGAGAGAGAGGTTTGGTTCATATGTTTATGATGATGATGATGATGATGTTACTGTTGTTGTTTGTTTTTGTTATTGTTGATGTGTTGATGATGATGATGATGGTAGAAAGAAAGAAAGAAAGGAAAGGTTACTGTGATTGTTGTTTTTTGAGGGATTCTTATATATGGAGGGGTATACCTGTTGGGATGGGAAATGTGATAGGAGATATTTTGGAGAGAGAAAGAGAGGGTTGGAAGCAATTTGGGTGGCTGTTCTGGGCGGCTAGGGGGTTTAAAATACCCTTAAAATAATTCAATTAAATATTAATAATATTTTATGTTTTCTTGTCTCTATATGTGTAAAAATACAGGTACTGAGTTAAATTCAAGCTTATAGGATTGTATTATGTTGATAAACAATCATGATTTATACTAGTATTTGTATGCACATTACAAATTTAAGTCTTTCTTGTGTACACACATTAATTTGTAATTTTGCATGATATGATAACACACAAGACTTTGGGACATATTGTGTTGACTCCTACACTTGTAGTAGTACATGGTCTAGGCAATTTGGATGAACACACATTTGCTTCCTTGTTTATACTCTCTCCTTCCCTTTTAATTTTTTCACATTTCTTAATAAAATTTGTTGGTGTAATTAATGTGTCTATTTTGTGTGTTAATTAATAATATCATTTGTTTGGATTTGTATTAAATTTAACTTTTCATATTTGAAGATAAGTTAGTAATATTAATTAGAGATATGTTTAAGAAAACAATTATAAATGTATCTAGAAATTTGAAAAAGAGTTTACATTTAGGGACAAAAAAAAGTCAAATGAGTGTTTACATATAGGAACATAAAGAGTATTTATTTGTGGAAAATGTTAAATACACTTAGGACATTGTTTAAGGATCCAAAATTTTTACATGAAAAATTATGTATTTATGACTTTTAAATGCATTTGACTTGTATTTACAAGACAAAATGTCTTATTATAAATTCGTTAAACAATACTCTTAAGACACTTGTTAGCAAATAATTTATTACTACGTCCTTCCATAATTATAAGACTCTTTTGAAGGAAAAAATTGTTGTTTGTTATAAGACTCATTTACTATTTCCAACTACTTGACCATTTCTTTACTTAGATACCCTTATTTATTGTACATTTTTCCTCAATCAACAATTAATAGCATGTTGAAAACATAAATAAACTTTCTCTCTTAAAGGATAAAATTGTAAAAAGAATGTAATTACAATCAAATTTAATACAAATATCAACTTTCTTAATTTCCGTAATTTTACTAAAATAGCCTTATAAATAAAGACGGAAGTGGCAATATTGTTTTACTACTTGTTAGCATTTCCCCATTATTAGTACAAGCTTAATTGGAAATGTGATTTGCGTCCACAAATCATTTCCTCATTTCAAAAACGGTGTACTACTCCCTACTTTGTGAAATAAAAAGGTCAAGAAATTTAAACGTATTTAAATATTTAATGGATTTAATTAATATGAACCAGAAGTGTAAAGTTATTTTACACAATAAATCAATCACAGTTGTTTAATCAATATAAACTTTTGATTTTGATTATATCTTTCTTCAAAGTCATATAAACTATGATTTATGATTGTTGAGAGTGTAAATATATTTTACATTTGCACTCATAACTTATAAAAATTAATCTCATATTTAACAATTTGGGTGGAAATAGTCTAACGATTAGATTCACACACCATAAGTACGAAGAATTAGGAAATTCAAGATTCAAACATCAACATCTGCATATCAATGTCCTTCATTTATAATTTATAATTTAAAATTTACCTATAAAATATTAATTTTAATCTACAATTTAAAATTATTAATAAAATACTTAAATTATTAAAATAATGATATTTTAAGGCCTTGTGAGTTATATATCATAAAATTAAAAATGATAAAGTTGATACATTTAAAAGGACTAAAAACATATTTAACCATAATTTATATCATGTGATGGAAAAATATTTGGACCTCCTCCCCAATGATCCAAGACACTAAGGGTGTGTTTGGTTCGGAAGAGAAGTTGGAAAGAGAGAAATAGGTAAGAGAGAGTTTGTGAAGAGAGAAAGTGATGAGAAATAGAGAAGATTTGATGTATTGTTTGGCATAAGAGAAAGAAGAGAGAAATAGAAGAAAAAGAAATGATATTATTTTTAAAAAGACAAAAATATCCTTGATAAGACAACATTATAATTTATGATTAATTAAAAAAGGAATGGCATAATTGACTTTTTTGTCTTCTTCTCACTTTTGAAGAGAGAAAAAAAGGTATGCGGCTCACCATTTATTCTTCTCTCTTCTCCATTTCTCTTCTTGTCAAACAACAGAAATCTCCAATTTCTCTTCTCTTTCTCTCTTCTCTATCTCTCTCTCTCCTCTATTTCTCTCATACCAAACAAAGGCCAAATGTTTAATATTAATGATGTATATTACACACGCACACCATATGGTATGGGTGAGAAGTGGCAGTCCTCTCTTGATATCTAGCTTCAATTTTTTTTCTTTCTAAATACCATTATTATGCTAAATTTTTAATGTCTAACTTAATATAATCACCAAAAGAAATCTTCTAATTTGTCAAGGGTGTTATCCCTAACAAATGCGCAAAAAGTCTTAACAAAAGATAAGTAGAGGTTTTGCGAGGGGCGAAATCTCACGCAAAACAGCCCATCGCAAATATAAAGTGAGGGGTTTAACAACCGGAAAATTTATGAGGAGAGCATCATGTGGCAAACCCTAGCAAAACCCCTAACACAACCTTTGGACCAGACTATCGTACTGTCTCACTTCAGTCACATGTTCCATTCATAGTTTGTAAGTATGCCATACTCCACATTTGACGCAAATTTTTTGAGGGGCTAAGCAAGGGACTTGCCCCTATGAAATCTGATTTTTTATAAATGGTTTTTATTTAGAAAATGAAGCTAATGTTGTCGCTCATACTTTAGCAGGGACGTCAAGATTACATGCTCATCACCAACAATTTGATTTGATTCCATATTTTATTGAAACTCTTTTAAGTGAAATAATATGAGATTTTGATTGTAAAAAAAAAAATACTTAAAAAACAATTGAAAAACAAATATAAAATATACATATACAACAATTGCATGGCATAATCCTGAGTGCTCATCAACATATTGGCCAATGACATATGTGTGCGTGGCCTTTTGAAGCTCATCGAAAAATGACTCCCTCCCGGGTTTTTTTTACCTAATTTAACACAAAACACAAATATTATTAATTAAATTAAATTACATGGCCACGTGCACAAATTAAAAACATATATATTCAACAAAAGAATTATTATTTTTATTTATCAGCGAGCATATTTTGCATTACTTATGCAACTTAGGTACTCCATCCGTTATCGATTATAAGCAAATTAAATTTATTAGGCTTATTCAATTAATATTGTATATGGTCCATAATATGAACCACGTACATCATTAATTGAATGAAGATAAAAAAATCAAATTTACTTATAATAGGCAACCGATGGTGAGTATCTCTCCAAACTACATCAATGACTATATGTGATGTTGTCGATGCTTAGTTGTTCAAATAACACAATCATTAATTAATTAATTTAAGAAGCGTGTTTTTTTAACAACTATTTACATGACAATGTATGAGACAACCATAAATTTAATAAAAAAAGTAAATATTGATACAAAAATCAAAACAATAAAAAGAATGTAAAAACATAATATAAATATAGGAGATAAAACTATCACAAAATTCCGTATAAATCATTTAAATATCATTTCTCATAAACCTAAGGTAGGCAAGAAGTAGGAACGTGACAAGACGAGTGCTGTTAAAACTTGAAAGTACACTATACATTAGATCCAAGATATCCACCAAACTTAAACTCAACACTGGTGCTCGTAAAGATCGATCAACATTGATTACAAAATATTTATCACTTGTTCGCTGTTTAGTTTGAATAATCTTTTTCTGTTATTTTTTTTCTTATATATATATATATATTATATTGAACATTATACACATATGCTTTTTAAAAAAATTAGATGCTGTTGTTTTGCCCCCTATGATTTTGGATTCTGGTGCTGGATATTTTGTTTTTATTGAAAATGTTGAAATTAAAATGCTAAAAAGGAGTGAAAATGAAATGATGATTTAATTAACTAATTAAAAAAAGTAAGTTATAAGTAGTATGGAGATGAGAAAATCCGATGGATTGACAGCACAACCCAACCCACTGACGGTCTTATGATTTCAAAGACTACAGATTTGACATTTGAATTGTCTTTTCATAATCTCTCTCTCTCTCACACTCTCTGCAGACTGAATACACGGTTGGAACTGCATTTCAATTTTTAGCAGCTTTTACTTTTGCATTGCATACGTACTACTACTACTACTTCATTACTACTTGATTCATCATGTATTGTATTATTACCACGCACACACATACTACTCATAAAGATTTTTGGACTTTTCTATGCTTATACGAATTTTGTACTAGTCTATAGTATACGTTTGATTCAATCCAGTTTCATCCACACAAAAAAGTCTAATGGAATCCATTATATGTATCCACGTTGATTGTGTTGTGTTATTTCAATATTGATAAAAGAGTGTAGGAGTATAAATTCTGCTTATATACGTAAGTTAAGTTTTATAGACCATGAATATTGTAGTTTGCATTTCTCTTCATTTTCTTATCAAAGCATTTCTCTATCATTTATTATTATGTTAATTTTATAATTATTTTTAGCATAAAAGTAGTCGTTGGTTTTTTTAATTAGTAAATACATCATCAAAATTGTAAATGTTAAATGGCTTAAATTTTACTATTAAACCCTATGGCTTGGCATATTGACTAGATAAATTATAAATATCATGTTCTTGTTAAGAACTATATGATACAGCTATTAAGGTACGAGGGTTAAGTGTTTTTGGGATAAAAAGTGAATGAATTAGGGTTTTGTCTATGGTCCATATATAAAGAGGTGGGGTACCAACCACTTCCTCCTCTTTGGCCTGGTCGCGATCATTTAACTCGAAGGATAGTTGCTACGCACCGTCCTCATTTCTATCAATTTTTGTTTCCTTTATTTGAGTATGACAATTGTGTCCGCATCGCTTGTTTGATTCGGTCTATTCAAGTCATGCTTCATGTATGAACCGAACAGTATCTTAATGACATGTCAGGCCATATTGTACGTTGATCTCCCATCAATAACTACTTTAGATATTAATTTAGCTATAAAGTTTTTGTCGTCTAGGCGAAAAGTTTATCTATAATTGCAATCATGCACAAAGTAATTATCTAAATTAACCATTAAAAGACCTAAATTTTATAAATAAATTAGTCCTTTAATTTGTGTATAATTATCAAAGTGAATTCTAACCGATGATTAAAAATTTGAATTCTATTTGGTCTACCAACTCCCGTGTGTTTAACTAAAACCATATACATGTCATTTTCAAATTTTCTTGTTAAAATCTACCTCGTATGCAATATCTATAGTTATTTTTGGTGAGGACCAGCCATTGTTGAATTCTTCTGACAGGTTTCATGCTCGAGGGTTTTTTGTTTTTTATTAGAGTTATTTAAATCATGCATTAATTTTCTACTTGATCCTTGACAATTGATAAAGACAGATATATATAACTTAACAAACTACTGGAAACAGCAGATCAAGGAGGTTAAGTTGGTGGTCAAGTATTGGAAAATTTTGTACAGTGCAATCCTTGAACGATGATAAATGAAAATGATTCAAAGGTTTTAAGGTTGAGTGTACCACATTAGACGCATCTTGTGCCTGCTTTACCAAAACAAACTTCAGTTCAAGCACATGGCCTAATTTTCTTTTGGTAAATTAAAGTACCAGCATATCTTTACGATTTTGATTATGAGCTCGAGTACATAGTTTTAGGATTTTGATTCTCTAGAGTTATAAAAAGTAAAGTTAAAAAAAAATTGTAAAATTTTAATAAAATCGTGATAGGTTATTAAGTACTTACTATATTTATTTTTAATTTTTTAATGGAAAATGCTAATGAATGTCCTCATATTACTCTTTTTTTTTTTGAGGTATCCTCATATTACTCTTTAAAAACCTTATATTTTATTTGTCACAGTAAAATATAGGGTTTTTTTACGTAGTATCCCAGAGACACTAGTTAAGGAAACAAAAAATATAAGTTTTTAATCAAAAATAATATTTTCTACACTTTTTTCTTCAGGAAAAAATATTTTCTACACTTTTAAATATTTGATTACAAAAGTATCAATAAATTCTTACCATACTTGTTTCCTTAACTTGTGCCTTCGAGTAAGTAGTTAACATTTTCCTAAAAATAAAATAAAATAAAATAAAATAAAATAAACATATCGTGAAACTAGTTACCTTTATTTATAAGGAAATGCTAAATATTACTTTTACGGCATTTGTTAAGAATATAAATTTAAAAAATCTATCCAAAAAAAGTGATGTATTTCAACTTAAGTTAACTTTTTGAAAGTTCAAAATTTATTATTTCTAATATCAAATTTTTCTTTTTTATTTTTTAACTAGTGCTCTTAGAACACTAGTTACCATGACCTTTGTTTATATTAAAAAAAATGGTTTGTTTAAATTTTTTATATATTGATCATCAATTACAACTTGCATTGTCAACACATCGAACAATGCACACATAATTTAATTTTTATTTAAAGTTTTGACAATGTATAATCTTTAATCTTATAGTATTTACAGCTATCAAATATGATATTTTTTCCTTTAATTAAAAATCTAATTTACTAATTTTAAGCTTATAGAAAATATATGTTATTGCTGACCAAAATAATTAAAGTATATTCCAAAGGCAATCATAAAGAGTAATATTTCTTTTGAAATAGTTAAGATTCAATTAGAAGATTAGTCATCGTGAACTTAACTCAGTTAGTATAGATAATGTATAATATATGTAAGGTTCGGGTTCAAACTCCAATCATCACAACAAAAAAAAAGATTACCATCACTTAGTAATATTTTATATGCCAATGCAAGGATCGAGAGTAAACTTCATCAAATATATTTAAAGAATCCAAATATCTATTTAACAGCCCACTCACAAATTGGTGCATGTCTAGATTCATTTTTGGGGAGTCATGTGGTTTTAAAATCTTAAAATAAATTTTTGTATTTGGGGAGTTTTTGGTTAGAATTGATTTCATCTCTAAAATTTATTCTAACTTTTTGCCTCTAAACATAATTTACACTCACACTTATTGTTCAAATCACACATTCAAGTATGAATTATTTTAATTCAAAGTCGTTTTAAACTAAAAACAATTTTTTAAAATAAATTCAATCAAAATCAATTTTCTTCATTTTATAGAAGAAAACACACATGGTATACACAGTGTAATATTAATTCACATGTTTTCTCAATGAATTAGTTTCAAAACATTATAAATATAGGCTATGTGTATCTACTATAGGTAGGTGTATGAGAAGAGATAAGTTGGGAAAAATGATCACAGGCATTGCATAAAGGGAGATGGCCCTTCAACCTTTTTGTCTATTGAGTAGTCCTTTCAAAGTACTTTACCATTTTCTTTACCTGAAATACTGTTGTTTGTATCAATTGAAACTCGTTTTCACAAATGATGTAACACATCATTTAACTGTAATTGTAAGAAACTACTCCACAATAGAGAGTGGTCTTTCAAGAAATTAATCAAGTACAGAATCCTTGATCGACCAATCGATAAAATGTATGTGACATCAAAATAATTAATAACTTGCAATTGAAGTTCCAAAGTGTACGACACTGAAATTCAATTATGATGATTTGAATTGCACCTTTACGTGACGGTAGATGTTTAAATTCATGTAAAATAATTAATTTTATGATATGATATTATCATTGGGTAGCATAGGTAACTAATTAATATTGTAGCTAGGTATAGCAATTTCTGTTGTTACACTGTAGAGGTCAAGGTAGCATGAATACAGTGAGCTATCATTGTCTTTTGAATGATGAATTGAGGATTTGATTTTTCCCATGATGGAAGTTTGTGGCACTTGTCTTGTTGCGCCGTTTGATGTCCAATTTAATTTTCCATTTTCTATAAGCTGGCTAAGTTGCCTAATCTAGTAGACTGAAATTCAATATCACTATTTTTGTGTGACCAACTTCATGCAATTGAGGTATATTAGTCATATCGCTAAATAATGGATTTTCATTCTGGTACTTTCTCCTCTAAGTTAAGGGACAAAGGGAATTGGTATTACAGGTAGATGGTCTGACTATATGTGTGTTTTGATGGTTAATATTGACAGGATCTAGTTGACCTTTGACTATGACTCACATGTGTTATCCATTATAATTTGCCTCTTTATCTTAATTTGTCGTCTTCATCAAAAGAGTAATATGGTACTACTATTGATAATAGTTAAGATATACAAATTATTTTGAGCATACAATGGTTATATTTTGTGTGTGGATTTAATATCATTTGCATACAATTGTGTAGACTAATATTTTGAGTTAAATACAATAATAATGGACACTAAATTTTTTTGTATGATTCAAATATATTTGGGATCATCAAAACGTAGAGTCGCTACAATCTTTGTATCTCATTAGTTGAATGAACATCGAGGTAGCTAAGATCACTCATTTGAGATATATGTTAAGAGTCTTACATCAGATATGAGATAGCCTGACAATGTGTTTATAAGTGAGACAAATTCTCACATTACAAGCTGGTTTTCTGGGGTTGTGTTGGACCCAACCACCATGATTTCTAAGATGGTATCAAAGCCTCTTCAAGATCCATTGGATCACCTGCTATTAGGTTTCCGCTATCGGGTCACCAACCGTTTATGCCCACGAACCAAACCTAATAATACTGGTCTTTAGGGGCGTGTTAAAAGTCCCACATCATATAGGTTTCCACTATCGGGTCACCCACCGTTTATGTCGACGAACCAAGCCCAATAGTGTTAGTCATGAATGGGTGTGTTAAGAGTCTCACATGAGCTTAGAGATGCCATGGTAGTGTGTTTATAGGTGGGGGCAATCCTCACCCCACAAGTCGGTTTTGTGAGCTTAAATTGATTTTGGTATTTTTCTATATAATTGATTTTATCTAGAAGATATGATTTACTGTTTTGACCTATCCAATCGTTATATTGTTCGACTCGTTTTATTATATACTAAATTTAAACTAAAATACACTCGGTAAGGCATAATGCATAATATATGTATGAGTCGAGGTTCGAACCCCGAACACCCCACTTTATTCACCCTTAAAGTGAATTTCTCTAGCCGCTAGGCTGCTAAAAAAACTAAAATAAACTAGAACAAGTTAGAATAGAAAGAGAATCCAAATCCTCAAATTCTTGGTTGTTATATTCCGGTAAGATAGTGAAATTAGATATCATTTTTCTTTTTTCGATAAGAAGATTAGATATCATGTTATTGGGAAAGGATGGGAATTCCATAAAAAGAAGTGGCTTGAACACATAACAAGTGTGTTCATGTGTGGAGGGTATGTAAAGTCAAAAATTCCACAATGAAAATTTCCACATATATGCTATATGCTGGTGGAATACTAATGGAGTCAATTCAAATTAAGCATTTCCCATCCATTTGCAAATTCCATCCCTTTTCTCATAAAAGCATCCATTTACCGACCATCTCTTTCACAACAAAGTACTTTGTTTTGGGTCTTGTGGAAGACAATTCTTATAAATTTTCAATAGAGAATTGGTGAGTTTCTGACTTGAGTTAATATATGATAACGAACATAATGTTGTTAAATCATTGGTCTACACAAAATATCATTGTCCTTTGTCGCATCTAACAAAATTTGGTTCTACATGCATGATCAATTCCTTTGCTTACAAGTAACTAACGATCAAGTTGATTAATGAGCATGTTGAAATATTCTTGAGTACAATAACATACCAATCATTTGAAAAGAAGTGGCTAAAAGTTAAATCTTGAACTTATATTAGATAATAATAGATGAATTAAAAATGCTTCATATCGGCTACAACTTCAATCATAAAAAGGATTTTTAAAATATTCCAAATACATACTTTGTAGTTTTTTTTTCTTTCTGTACATAATAACATGCTTTGTATTTTTATAATTTTAACAAGGTTATATTATAGTAGGACTACGTGCATGCATAAGACGAACGTTTTTGAAGAGGACAAAAATCTTGTTATGAAATGTCAGTTTTTACAAATAAATACATATATAAATATTTATGACGGTGAATAGCATCTTTTTTCTTTTTTTAGGCCACATCCATTATAATTGAAAATATTGGGTTTAAGGATATATCTATTATTAAAATTAGGTTCTTTAATCCATTTAATTATCACATGGTTATTAGTATCAGGAAGCCTCTTTGAGACTTTTTTTTATGAGATGAAGGAGACTCTAATTGAATAGCTACATCAACGTAAGCACTGTGTAGTTTGCTTATAAAAAATTAGATAAACTGTTGTCACTTTTATTCTTCTTGATATATTGAAGAGGGATGATTAGGTTAATTTTGCATACCTTATGCAGGATGAATAAAAAAAACTCTTATTCTAACATCAGGTTTATTCTCCTACTATAAAGGTCACTTTTATGAAGGTTTCTGCATATGTCATATACATACAGTGTCACTTTTATTCTCCTTTTGCACACTTTGTGCATGATGAATCACCGTGTTTTTATTCATTCTCATTTTGATTTGTTAAAAAAAAAATGTGCAATTTTTTTGTTGAAAAGATATCAACCGTACAATTAAGGCCAATCAAAATTAGAGTAGCATATATGAAAATGTGCAATGTTTGTCGTTGATTGTAGGTGTTTCAGTGTTTGTTTGTTTGTGAATGCAATCTTATTTTTCCTTTCTTCAATTTAAAAATTGAGTCATCAATCTTCCACCTTAATTCAAGGATCAAACATAGTTTAATTATTTGCTTAATCAAATGGTAATTGTTTTAAGAACAAAAGGAATAAATGTTTCAATCAAATGAATGATTTTTCATATAATCATGATTTTAATTAGCACAGCCCGCAATTTAATTATTTGGGTTCCAGTCGTTTGCAGTTGGTTTGAGTAGAAAGCCAAGTTACCTAAGATCCCTTGAAAGTGACCCAAAAAAATAAGTACCTCAATTCAAGAACTATTTGAAAATTACGAGCGCTTTGTTAATTAAGTATTTAACTCATGTGAGACTTAATAATAATAATAATCAGATCTTAGCGTGAATGAAAACGACTTCATAATAGTTTATTTTTGTCAAGGTTCATGTTCTTTGCATTCCAATTCCAATGCGATACAGCTTCAAGGAGACCAGGATTAAATTTGTTTGGCCCAGGGAGCAATTCATCAACAAATAATGCGGATCATAGCATAGACACGCCATAGAGAACTACAAAGGGCCGCCTTAAAGACCGGCGCCATCTAACATAAATCGTATGCCAATTTGTATATAGTGTTAACAACAATCTCTCTTTTACTCTTTCTAATATTTACTTTTTTATTTGTATACATTTGTCCGAAGAGACGACAATTGTCCCAACTAAGACTTTGTGGCTTAAAACCTTAATCCACTCACTATAAAGGTTGCACAGTCTGCATATGACATATGCAGAAACCTCTCCGATTTTCTTACTCTAACATGAGTTTCTTTATGTATATTGCCTCTCAATGTGTTCTATTTAAAAGATCCCACTGTAAAAATTATTTTAGATTTTAAACATGTTGGACCGACATTGTTAATTAATGCTACACAATCATATAAGTATTCTTTTGAAAAAAAAGGTTTAAATACGTTTTTTTTCTATAAAATTTTTCCTTCGAATTTTAGTCCTCCAAAAAGTATTCATCACCACTTTTGGTTCATATTTGTTGTGAATTAGTTAAAATTATCCCAATAAAATACTTGATGTGTGGAGTAAATAAATCAAGCAACCAAAACAATGTGTGTGACAGTTATAAACACAAGCAAAAGATAGAAAACAGTGAGAGGAAGAGAGAGAACACACGAAAATTTGTTTAAACAGTTTGATCAAATAGTGACCTAGTATGGGGGAGAGAACAACTCTCCGTTCCCAAGAGAGATATCAAAAGGGTTACAAGAATTAGCCTTCAAACCTAATTCTACCTAAAGTCCCGAAACTCTTCCCGTGACCAAGAGACTCAATCCTAATAGTGTTTCTTTAAGGTGGGTGAATCCCAACCCTAATGTTTGTTATCAAGAGAGTTCTCTACGAACCCTAGGTTTTGATGTTAGCCTCTCTCTCTCTCTCATATGATACAAAAATATATTAATTGTCCATAAATATATTTTCAGCAACAATCTTTTGGAAGCACAAAATATATTTGAAACAAATCTTTTACATTTTTAGCAACAATATTCTTCATCCATCTAATTTTAAGTCTGTTGTAATTTATTTTTTTTAAGGATAAATGTTGTAATGTATGTGGTGTGTTAAATCTTTCTTCTATTTGGTTATGGAGATTTGGGAAAATTTAGAAATTTTTTGTTGATTATTTTTAAGTCAACCCATGTGCAACCTTTATATGTTGGGTTAAATAAGTAAACAGTCCCCTTAGATATACAACATTTGATTTTAGTCCCCCCTAAAATATTTCTTAGGCTATTGTTCCCCAAAGATGTTCATCCATGAAATCAATCCTTACTTTTTAATCAACTCATGTCTAACCTTCATATTTTTTTAATGAAATTTTCCATAAATGGGTAGAAAATTATGACAATATTTTCCAACAATAATTAGAATTTTTTAACAAAACATGAATTTAATATGAATTTTTTAACACCAAAGACATAAAAAAGCATATTTAATTCATGTTTTGTTAAAAAAAATTATTTTTTTTGGAGAGATTGTCATACATTCTATTCATTTCTGAAAAATTCTACTCATTTATGAAAAATTTCATTAAAAAATATGAAGGTTAGACATAAGTTGACTGAAATTTAATATGATGATTTTTTTTTGGAGGGACCAAAAACCTAAGGAATATTTTAGGGGAACTAAAATCAAATGTTGGTAACTTTAGAGGGATCATTTACTTATTTAACCCTTTGGATGTGTTTGTTTCAAGTTTACCAATTTTATTCCTAGGAATAACATTCCTTGAAATATAAAGATTAGAATTTTATTCCAAGGTATTTAGAAAAAAATATGTTTGGTTAACTTTATAATATTCCTAGGAACCATAAAAATAGGGATTATAATAGGTAACTACATATAAATTTATTCCCATCTCCTCCATGGAAAATTTATTCTCACCCTTTTCTTTGCGAAATTTTTTCTATTCCCAGGAACATTTTAAACCCGGGAATAAAATTTAGTAAACTTGTAACAAATATAGACATATATATTTCTATCGTTTTATTCCCAGGAATCAACAAATATAACTTGAAACAAACACACCCTTTATATTTTTGAAAAAAAAGGTCTAGATTTTTGTAGAATATTATAACAATCTCTCAAAAAAAAAAAAGATTTTTTTAAAAAAAACATGAGTTAAATATGAACTTTTATGTTTTTGGCGCTTAAATATTCATATTTAATTTATGTTTTGACTTAAAGTGAGGGACCAAAGTGTTGATGAAAAACTTTTGGAGGAATAAAAGTTAAAGAAATTTTTTAGGATGACTAAATAAAAAAGTTAGTAATTTTTTAAGGATCAAAAACATATTTAACTCTAAAAAAACATATAAAATATTATTAACTAAAGAACTTATAAAAATAAAAATAAAAAGAACTTGAGCCTACTTCTCTGTGTTCACTATTGAAGACTTTAAGGTGGAATGTTTAAGTTCTAACAAAGACAAATATAATATTATACTAACATTTTTTGACAAATAACATACTAATATTTGCCATTCAAAATAAAATAAAAGTGGTAATGTCATAGTAAAAATATTTAATAAAAAATAAAATATTTTAATTGTTTTAAAATATATTTATTTTTATAGTTTTGAAAGAAAGAAGGGAAAAAAGAGTACTAATTTGATTGTCGAGTCAAATTGCTTAGTGCTGACCCACTTAACTTAATTGAGTCGCAAGCAGAATGCTACCACTCATATGAACTTTCTTTTTGCAATCAAAGCCCAATTGATTTTGGGCCCACCTCCAAATCCTATTTGTCTCGTTGACCATATAAATTAGGTTTCTGTCAGTGTGGAAAAATGTGCTGGTGCCAAGTGCAATTCATTTGAATTCAAAACTCAGAGTTTAGGAATTGGATGAGATGTGAAGGTTTTCTAAATTGTACTCCTTTGTCCCATTTTATATGAATATTTTTAAAAAATAACGAGTATTAAAAAACTATTCTTTATCTATAAATACATTTAATGTTAACTTTTCGTATTTCAAGATACATTGATAATATTAATAAGGGATATATTTGAAAAAAGAGCAATAAATATATCTAGAAATTTGTAGATAGTTTTGTACTTCCTCCCTCCCATATTATAAGAAAAAAGAAAAATCACACTTATTAAGAAAACTAAAACATAGTAGTTTGTAACATAGTTTTTTGTGTTATCTTTGAAATAAGTAGGAAGATGTAAAAACAATTTTCATTGGTAGTTGATTATAGAGAAAATAAAAAAAAGAGCAAATTGAATGCACTTTGTATTTAATTTTCCTTTGGAAAAGATAATTTTTTGAAAAAACATAATTAAATATGATAAAAGTTGGTCTTTTTTGCTTATAATTTGTAACAAGAAAAATGAGTTTTCTTTGCTTATAATTTAGGACGAAGGGAGTATTTAGGAACATTTTTATTTTATGTAAAGTAGTCAGTATGCTATTCTTGGGAGTAATTGGTTAGACAGGTTAGCAGGAAAAACAATCATTACATTAGTTCATTTATAAGATCATTAGTTAATTCATAAGATCATTAGTATTTTTTAAGATCATTAGTTAATTTATAAGATCATTAGTATTTTTAAGATCATTAGTTCATTTATAAAAAAAGACTTATAGCAAATTTATTTAAAAAACTAAAAAGGAGTGTCTTCATTTGGGAGAAGAAAAAAAAAAGTCTTGATGCAATTTTTCAGACAAAAAATTAGACTGCAAAAACATCGTATGATAGTCAAGACATCTTAAATATGTTGGCACATCAATGCATATATGCTTAAATTCATATCGATCAAAATAAAATGTACATAAAACATAAGATGAGATGGAATTCAACCAAACAAAATAATTACTCTGGAATTCTAAAAAACAATCTTGTTTATTATATACGATTGTCTTCTTTAAAGATATATTCACTCAGTCTATATTAAGTGACACAGTTGACCTTGTCAGACATACTAATGCACAATTTTGATCTTAAATAACTTTACTAATCTCTTAGATTTTTTTTATTTATAAAATTTGATATTTTGAAAATATTCATCGATACGAATCCATCGACATCTTATATGATATTATTTATCTTTGTATGTTAGTAGAAAAATACAATCAAAGTATGTTAGATCAATAATCTATATTTTCAAACAGGAAACGGAGGGAGTAATAGATAATGAAATGCATATTTTAATCAACTCTAATTCAGCTGCTTGCTTCTATCAAAAGAACTGGTCAATCAATATTTTGGTCTTCAGATTTCTGAAGTTCGACAATTTAATCATCTAAATTTCGTTTCACAAAAAAAAAATATATATATATAAATTTCGAAATATCAAATTAGTTACTGAAATTGAAGTCTCAAAATAAAGTTCGGCATAAGCCCTAAACAATTTTCTAAAAACATGCACCACTTAGGGTAGGAGGCCATCATTACTATACAAATAAATGGCCACAACACAACGCTATAGGAGTGTGAGTCTAAGTGCATGTGTCCCCTCTCTATCACTCTCCACATAACATGACAACAAAGAATTTCCTGGCCCTACTTAATTTTTAGATTGGTGGATTGTGTTCTAAGATTCAGCTTTTTTTTGGCATCTTAGTGGGTATATTGAGTATCCAAAGTCTTTCATACTCACTATTACACTACCATTGGTTCAAATGCTTAAAAGTTAAAACTCTTAGTCCCTCTCAAGAAAAAAAAATGCAATTGCAATATCTTTACTTGAGGTAGTCTTATTTGAAACATGTCAGACATTAAATATTTGCATTTATTTATTTATTAATCATAACTCGAATATTAGTTGATTACGTTGTGGAAGTTTAGCTCCTTCCGTTGTACTCAAATACCATAATAAATGCAATCATGTTCTACTAATTGAACACTTTAACAACCGAGTCACATTCATTAGGTTTTTTGCTTCTTCATGTGATGTTAATGTTAGAAAGAAAATCTGCAATTCATGGCCTTTGTTTTGGGACCTTTCTCAATTAGGATCAGCAACCATTGGCTATTTTCAGGAGAAGACCAAACATGAGACTAAGATGACTTTCAGTTTCAGGTGTTTTAGGGAAAGCATCCTAAAAAGGGTCCCACAAAACACAATTTTGGCTACAAAAGGTGGGGGGTCATTTGCATCTGACTTTTCCCCAATTGTGCCAAATCAAAAGAATTCCCTGGCAACACATATGCTTAGTTAGTAATCCATATTTGTTTGTTATGGATGCACACATTTTTTCTTATATTAATTATTGACAGCTTCAAACTTGCGTCTCAATATATCAAATGTCTTCGTTACCTGCAATATTTTACCATACAAGCTATGCTAGTGGAACAATACTATTATATGATGATTATTATCGGAAATAAAGAGAGACACACTTTTATAAATAAGATTTGGCAAGCGTGTGTGTGAATTAAATAAAATCTTGAATTGATTTTTGGTCTGGAAAAAGGCATCTAAGACAAGTAGCTAGAAGAAGAGAGCCTTTTCAACCCAGTTGCTTTTGCACCAACAATTGTAGTTTTAGAATTTGGCTTTTGTATCAGACTCTCATTAACTACAGTGAATTACAGTTAGCATAACTTAATTTTGATCTTTCGTATGAAGGAACTTCACATGATTAAAGCAAGCATATAAAAGGAACCTTTTTCTCCCACCATGATGTGAAACATAAAGTTGTTAACTTTTACACACACAAGAGAGAGAGTTTTACTGAAAAAAAAATAGGGAAATAAAAATTATCAAACTAAAAGGAGAGAAATGTATGTTCTAATATAAGAGGAAATGAGAATTTAATTCAAATTTCTCTCAAGAGAGAAAATCTGATGTAATTCTTTTTAATATATTTTGCATAAGAGGAAAGTGGAGGGTATATTTTTTTATAAAAGGGAAGAGTAACATCATTTAAGCATCTCTTAGAGAAAGAGAATGAAATTTACTCTAAACATAATGTGTAAATATGATACGACACTAACTTCAATTGCACACTATATAACTGGATGTAAGTATTATCACCATAGTAATTTATGTAATACACCTTATATGGTTCTTTAAACAAACAAACATCAAAACCAATGAAGTGTTGAAATTTTTTAAACATTTTTTACATAAGTCCGTAAGTGTACAATTTTACTGCATATTAAAAAAATATCGATTTCATAGGAACTTGTGAATACCAAAAGTATTTTTCCAAGTTTTATCTAGAAAAGATTGATTGTTTGAAAGGCTGATTATTTGGTTTTAGAAAATATGCAGATTATAAAGGAGCTTTCGAATCATTGAATTTCACCATAATGATGAACAAACCAAATCTTAATCCCTTCTAATGATATGTAATTTCATAATCTAAAGGTGAAGTAATTTTAAAGTAATTAACGTCCTTTTTCAAGGATGCAAAAGTGTATTCTAAACCAATATAACTTTATATTCTCATAGTTGCTATATTGCCGGAATCCATTAAGTTCTTTTTACCATATATCACCTAAAGAGATTTTAAAATGTTTTCATATTTCGAAGTCCTTGCCCATTCTTATATTTTCAACATGGAAAATTCTATAGTGAAGTCATTAAAATGACTTTTTTTGTGAAGTTAATCATATAACCAATCATTAAACATTTGTGTATTTAATGCATGTCATGTTAAATCATATGGAGTATTGCACATTTGCTCATACGGTGTGTCACTATATCTTTACTTATTGCAATTGTGTCCCTAATTAAATTAAAATTAAATTTTTTATTATTATTTTATTTTTTAATCGTAGAACCATCAAAATTAGAAACAAAAAACTCAGGACATGATGATTTAAACCATTGATCACAGATTAGTGAGCAAATACGATTGAAAATAGCTTATGTAATTTTAAACCATTGATCACGATTTAGATATGCAAACAAATAGTGGATTTGAATTTTGGTTCCAAGTCCATTCCCTCTTCACCTTCTTGAATCACACATCCATACCACACTTACCGTCATAAAACTGGTACCGGCGAAGGTGCCGCACCCACAACCATTGATCAAATTCAACCTTAATTGAAATGGAAAACAACCTAAAGGAATAAAACCTTCAGTGTCAAACCCAGAAAACAACGTTACGGTTTCGCCGGTGGATTGTCCGGCGGAGAGAAAAATTAAAGTGGAAGTAATGAATAATCATGTTCTGACACAGAAATCAGCTTGAGAAAGAATGATTACAACATGGACGGAAGAACGGTCCCATGCCCATGGATTCGA
>Ga0315914_1003236_pt1 | contig 24784 bp, 13 predicted proteins | sample MpolenodulesMG_FD_203920 | JGI IMG/M metagenome (GOLD analysis project Ga0315914, IMG submission 203920) | Medicago polymorpha root nodule microbial communities from Los Angeles, California, United States - elongated nodules | ecosystem: Host-associated > Plants > Roots > Nodule | place: USA... | reverse complement strand
TAATAAAAAGTAAATGAGTCATAATTCAATTTGATTGGATGATAAGAAAACATTAAATGCACCTTTCAATATAAGGTTGCCACGTGTACTCTTCAAAAAAATTAAGGCAAATGTTTATAATAGAGATTTGATGGTTGGGATAAAAAACACGATCATTTCATTTTTTTTTTGAAAGAGTATAATGACCAAAGTTTTTCATCCTTGTGATAAATAATGGGAAGTTTTAGGTTGGAAAATCATATCCCTACGTATTAAAATGTAGGGTTAATTAAGTTTTTAGTTCCTATAAACATCTACAGTTTTGTTTTTAGTCTCTACAAAATAAAATAACACTTTTAGTCCCTATAAAATTTTTCATCAGCATTTTTAGTCCCTATAAATTTTTCCATCAGTACTTTTAGTCTCTGTCAAAAATTTTCATCAACAGTTTTGGTCCTTAAAATGCTTAAAGAAAATGTCACAGGAACTAAAAAAACGTGATTTTATCTTGTAGGAACTAAAAACAAAACTGTCAATATTTACGGGGACTAAAAACTTAATTAACCTTTAACATGTATCTATAAATTAAGTTATGTTTGCGGAGGAGATCGTAATTTTTTATCCCACCATATCTTTGTGTCATAACTCCTATCTGGCTCCGTGCACGTCAAACTACACTATTTTTTTTAAAGTTATTTAAGCTCGTAATCAATTAACAAATATTAATAATTAATTGTTAAATTTTCTTTCAAAAAATAATTAGTTGATAAATATTTACTTGGTCGTAATTTAAAGGATTTGAGTTACTCAATTTCTCTTTGAATCAGCTCATAAAGAGAAATGATAAACAAATACATAAATTTAGACACAAATACAACACCAACAATAAAAAGGGAATTACTTTTCCACCCTATGACCTTCTCCCACGCCCTATAAAATTTTCAAAAATGCCCTTATGTATTTCAGATTTTAAAATCGGATTCATGTTTACTATTTTGGATTTTATAATCCGGACAATTATTATGTATAATCAGCCATCAGACTCTCTCACATCTCAGTAGCTTTGAGTTTTGCTTTTAAAAACAACAAAAAAACTAAGTAAAAAAATGTAAAAACCTGTCAAATAAAATAATAAAAATAGCAACAAAAAATTCTAAAAATCAAATAAAACTAATTTTGAACTTTGAGAGGCGGAGTCCCATACTTAAAATTCTAAAAAAATGTATTTCGGATTTTTTCTTAGAATATGAAAAATTTTAAAAAATGAAAAATGAGTCTAAACGATTTAATTTTGGACTTTGAGAGGCGGAGTCCCATACGAAGTCTCTTCTAAGGGAGTCATGATCCTTGATTTTTTTTCTGATTTTCTATGAAAGTTTCGGAACAATCCGATCAAGTAGTTAAAAAAACCCAATTTTTGACTAAAAACAGGTAACAATGACCAAAAACAGAAGGATGAGAGTTAGGAAGATTAATATTGTCCATAAAATGACTATCCATGTTACAAACATGTTTAGAATTTATGTTGATACAATTCGGATTATATAATTCGAACTGTTTTACCTTAAAAAATGGTGTTTAGGGAGTTTCCGGATTATGTAATCTGGAAACATCATGTAACGCGCCATATTTTTTGAAGTTTTTGGATTACAAAATCCAAAAAAATCCGTTACTCATTTTTTCACCCTTTAATAAAAAAAAAACACCATTTCAGATTATAAAATCCAAAAACTCAGAGACATTTTTGAAAAAAAGCATGGTGCCCGAGGAAACCCATGGGTTGGAAAAGTAAATCCATGATAAAAATTGGATTTTATACACCCACCAACTTAAATAAAAGAAATAGAAAAATAAAAATAAAATAGTGCAGCGGATGGTGAAATGATGGCGTAGTGGGGTGGGTTTTGAGTTTTAGCATTTGGTAAACAAACAAAAAAACGAACCAATTCCAATTCCAATTCCTAGTATAACACAATTAATTTCCAATTAGGTTTTGACTCCAATTTCATCATAATCTTTAATTTGGAGTCCAGAATGGCTGAGGCTGAGGCTGAGGATATGAATCATGATGAATCATTATTGGGTCGTATCCGACAACTCGAACACGGTATGTATGTATGTATGTATGTAATTTTCATTCTTGAATTTGTTAAACTCATATATTGTGTATTTATGATTGTAGAACGTGATGAATTACGCAAAGATATAGAACAGCTATGTATGCAACAAGCTGGACCTGCGTATCTTAGTGTCGCTACACGAATGCATTTTCAAAGAACAGCTGGATTGGAGTTGGAGATTCAAACCCTTCAAAATAAGTTGGCTGCTTCTACAACAGACATTCTTAATCTACAAGACCAACTTTCTCAGGCTTACAGAATTAAAGGTCAACTGGCAGATCTACACGCTGCCGAGGTTTCAAAGAATATGGAAGCCGAGAAGCAGCTTAAATTTTTCCAGACCTGTGTAGCTGCTGCTTTTTCTGAAAGGGATCATGCAATAATTGAGGTGAGGTCAGTTCAGGTCAGGTTGCTTTTCATTTAAATAACTTTTTCATATTCTCAACATACATTTTTCATCAACCAACAGGCTGAAAAAGCCAAGGAAAAGGAGGAAGCTATGTCGCATCAAATAGATGGCTTCCTCAAAAGGTATGTACTGCTGTTTTTGTCCTCCACTTTCTAATACCATTGAAAAGTCTTTTCATTTCCCTTTCAATCTATCTCTAACACAGGGTAGAAGAACTCACCTCAGATTGTTTTAAGCTCAAGGAATTTAATGATGCTCTGCAGAGTGATCAAGCAATGTATATAGACCAAAATGATAAATTTAAGAAGGTACTCTTCTCTCTTTCTTCCCTCTCCTTATCTCTCTCTCCCATTTAATTTCCTTTTTTGTTCAATTCAGACCTTATCCTACTGTTTCTTAGGAATAGAATACCGAAAAATAATTATCTAAAGCTGCATTGTTCTACACATTGCTTATCAAGTTCCCAGTAATACGCTAGATAACAAAGTATCTGTTACAACTATTGATGGATTTGAGTATACATGACATGACTTATTTTTTACTGGTCAGTAGTGCTTCTTGAAAACAAGAGTATAACTTTTTAGATCTGTTGAAAGCTTTATTTGTATAAACCATGCCATATTTTGGAGGCTGCAGCTGAAAGCATGCATTACTTCCAGTTGTGCTACATTTGGAAGGTGTATTTTGTTTCCAAATAAGTAGTACTTCATGTATATGTTTGTTGCATTTGTCTGTGTTTGCAAAAATAGTTTTCTTCTAAAATTAAAGCATAGCAATCAGAAACTTGATTTTGTGAAAATAACATTTAGGGCCCGTTTAGTTTCCATGTTTCCTATTTTCATTTTCACTTTAATTAACTAATTAACACAAGAGAATATTGATCAAAGATTTCCCTATCCGTTTTCATTTTCAGAAGTGTTTAAAATGCCAAAACATTGTGTTCATTGTTTCTAAAAATGCATTTTTTCTAGCTTGTGTTCAATATTCTCTCTTTAACAATTATTTACTACACGAGTCTTCCATCTCCTTTTTAGTTATTTAAAAAGAACACACTTTTAAAAATGAAAATGTTTTTAGAAAGTAAACAGGCTCTTAGTTGTTTTGAACTTGAATGTTTGGTGCTATGCTATAAAACTCCCTGTTGAAAGGGTTCAACAATGGGTTGGACCAATTGTAGGTCTATTATAGGCAGCCTTACCTTGAATTTGAAAAACATTTTCAATAGGTTCGTTCTACGACTTGAACCTATGTCCTAGTCACACAACAACTCAAACCGTTGATTAAAAATGAAAAAGTATTGTGATGTCGATTAGCTACTAGTTAGTTTTATAATTTATTTTGGGTTTTCAAATTGGGATTATTTTAGTGTACTTTGGTATTTAGGGATTTTATTGATGGAGAACCTTGACATAATGGTTGGAGTTCATGCCATGTCATTGGAGGTCAATTGTTCAAGATGTGAAATCAGCCTCTTGCAAAGCAAGGTAAGGCTGTCTAAATAACCACATAGTTGGTTTGGTGTCATTGTGTTGATAAAAGACTTTCGGTATAAACATTTAGAGGCCTTCGATAATTAGTTGATGAACAGTTTTATATTCAAAGTGTGTCCGAGTTTGAGTCAAAGGCATACTCCACACCTAAAGGTGTATCGTAGAATGTTAAGGCTTAGAGTTTGGGTTTTTAGATCTAACTCAACCTTGAAAACTAGTTCAAGGGATGGCGATTGCCCAAGTCTTATAAGGATGAAATTTCGCCATATATCTCTAGTTAAAATGTGAATTTGGGATCTGAACACACTCTGTCCAAGACGAGACATATGTAGTGTGGATAAAAGGTAAAAACAAATGACTCATTACTCAATAGTCAATAACAGATCTTTGATGGCATCAGTGTTGTCAATGGTGGAAGGTCAAAAATCCACTACATAAACATGCCATTGCTGGCTATGGCGTGTATGCCTTCCCAAATTGTCCATGGCAGTTGTCAAAAAATCTGCCATGGCTGCCATATAACAACACTTAATGGCATTTGATACCATCTGAGATTTTGGAACTCATCCCTAAAACCTAGCTTAAGGGGGTAAGGATTACCTAAACTTTATAAGGACTAATTTGGCCATATCTCTAAATGGTGTAGGATCTCAACAGTGTACTCTGGGTTTGTCAGGGGAGTACATGCTAAGATGACGCTACTGGGTTACTTGTCGTTGTAAAGTTTTTGCATACAGCTGAAAATTCCGTATTTTTTCATTACCAAAACACTTATTTTTGCACTGAAAGTTTCCAATTATTAATTACTTCACATCAAACTCACTATTAGCCAAAATAAAGTTTGCAAAATCAAGATAATCTACAAACCTTGATACGCCGCATACAAGACCTTTTAAAGTTGAACTGGCAGGTGCATTTCAATCATACCTGGCGGGAGGGAAATAGAAGTGCTGATTAGATGTCTAATTTTAGCTTCTCTTTAGACTCTTTTAACATTCATGTTTTGGAGACTCCTCCTAGTGGGATCTTAAGTCTCATTTTTGATGACTTTTCTGGGGCTTGCATGCCTAGAAATATCCGTGTAACTCATTAGTGTTTTTTCGTTTTTGGGCGTAAGCCCTCTTTTACTACCAAAAAAAAAAAGTTTGCAAAATCAAGATAATTTACAATTTGCAAATGCTCACTAGATACACTTTACATGCTAAAAGTATTTGCATTTAGGCGTGTTTATGATTTTTGTTCTCATTTTTTGGTAGTGTGTAATGGGCTCTGATTTAATTTTGTCCTTTCTCTTTATTCTAATTATTATTATGAATTTACAGGTAATTAATAAGTTCTTTCAGATCAGGCAATATTCCCAGAAAGAATGTGACGATACCAGTTGGGATGTTAAATGTACATGCCTTTTGGATGACTCTGAGGAGTTATGGAGTTTCAATGATGCTTCCACCTCTAAATACATTGTAAGATTTCAGAATCCTGGTATTATGTTTCAGTGATAATTACACAAGGTGTTCCTTATTCTGGTTACTCAGTTTGGTGCCCAGTAAAATGCTATGCTCTCAACTGTTGCAATGCAGATCACTGTTGTATGTACTTGGAAATTATTGTGTTGATATTCTCTGTTCTGTTTTCTGTACATATTTTAAATAACAATTTATCAGACAGAGTGCATTAGAAGAGCAGCTGGACAAAGTAAACAATTCTGTGGACTGTCTTCAAAGTAAACTTAGGGTGGTACGTTTTAGACTTGTAGTTTACCTCTATTGTTGATTCATCTCATTGATGCCTTGTTAACCTTATTTTCAATAATTTAATCATTCTTTTTTCCATTTTGAATGCTTTAGGGTTTGGAAATTGAAAATCATCTGAAGAAGAGAATCAATTTAATGGAACAAAACCAAGTGAGTGTTCATATAATGTATAAAAGAAAAAAGTCATTATAATCCATTTGCAAACTCTGAATCTTGATGACTTACTTGCAGATTTATATGAACAAAGTGATTGAGAATGGCATAGCAGACTTGAAACATCATCATTTTAAGTATAGGGATCATATTATGAATTTACTTTGTGATGGGGAATCCACTATTAAATCCATAATCAATGTGATTGATGAAAGAGTCAGGAGGTTCAATGAGAATATTGAGCCAGATTTGGTCCACCAAAGAGACAAAGAAAGAGAAGAGAATGAATGTGGGGATGCACACACAAGCCCTCAAGATAAAACTGTTTCACAGTCCAAGGTTTGAAAATGCTCACTAATACTGCATTCCTTTCTCAAAGAAAATCTTATGTTGTTAATAGCAATTGATGGCATATGGAGCTATAATTACTAGTGCATAGTGTAGTAGAAGAAACGATTTGTTATAATATTATTCAAAATTACAATAACATTAGTATCTTGAAGATTTACACAATTGAGAATTGAAAATATTATGGAGTTATGCATAAATACATAGAAACTGAAAAAAGAAAAAGAAAAAAGAGAAGTATAGGAAAAAAGAACAAAAGAACATCAACAAAAATGAGTTTTTCTCGGGCCATCCTAATCGTTTAGAATGAAATTGAGCATGCTACTTTCACCTGGGGCCAGCCCAATCAGATGATGAAGAATACAATGGGTTTTCCCTGAATCTGATGCAGAAAAATTCTCTGTAGTATTCACACTATTGATCAATACATTTGAGAAGTTTAAGAGGACTTTTCTTTTTTTATTTTAGATAAGTTAATCCTGTTGGCATGACAATGACAATGCTCTTCTTAATAGGAAGTGATGTGATAACTTTAAGCTGCAATTAAATGTCCTAACTTGGTCTAGATTAGAGTCGACCTTATTTCAGTGATATCTGTTGACTAGATGCAATTTTTGAAATTCATTAAGTTTTTCGGTTACTCCTTACAGAGTACTGGTCTTGACTCATTGGCAGTAAAGGCTGATGGACAAGGTGATTCATCTGATGCTTTAGCAATGGCATTGCATGAAAAGGTATTTACACCATCAGTCACATTGTTTTAATGTGCCCATGTATTTAGTTTTCGCTTTTCCTCTTAGGTTTGTCACTGATCATAATATATTTGCATCTGATTTATGGCAATCTAGATTTCTGATGCCTACTTTGCTTCATGCTTCAGGTTGATGCATTATTGCTGTTATCACAGCAAGAAGAAAGACATCTATTGGAGAGAAATGTGAATTCAGCCCTTCAAATAAAGACTGAAGAACTTCAAAGGAACTTGTTACAGGTAATTGTCTGTCATATCTTTGCTTCAAACAATTGGAACATTTAGATGCTAGTAGCTTGGTGATGGTTAGAGTTTAGAAAATTGCTTATGGTTGTGTTATGTATAAGATACTATATAAGACTATATTGGTCAGAGAAGAAAATTAGCTGTAAATTTGTAGTATCTAGGTTTTTGGTTATTACATTCTTTTATTTTCGTTTGCGATTTTTTCTATTTGTATCCTTCAAAAAATGAAGCTATGCTATGAGACCTCTTCAAAATATCCAAAGCAATATGTATGTGCCTGTGATTTTCGGATTAGGGGAACCAAATTTTAAAACCACATGTGCGAAGATTTTGATATTTATCCAATACTCGAAATAATATTTTAATTTTAGAGTTGTTGTGTTTTACTTCAGGTTACTAATGAAAAGGTGAAAGCTCTAATGGAATTGGCACAATTGAAGCAGGAACATCAATTACTTCTGGAGTATGATTACTTTTCTCAAGATGGTTACAAATTCAATATTTTTGTATCTCTGGGTATTTTTATTAGATTCTGTGATTTGTAGCTAATTGTTCCTAAGCATCTAAATCTATTCTTATCAATGAAATATATCCATAGAAAAAAGTTAATATTTTATACTAATGTTCTTGTGTAATTTTAAAAGATAAAGTTACTTACAAATAGTCACATAGCTTGTGATAATATTATCATATCAATTATTCATACCTCAAAGATTTGACAGTTTTCCGTTGACGGTAAATTGCACAACTTTTTCTCTAGGCTAGGCACTGACTAGTGACTACCTAATCCACGCAGGAAGAGATAAACTATACGGTGTGGAAAACAGTGTTCTAGTTTTTTGGTTAAAACATAACTCACACGTACCTGTGGGATCCTGAAAGTGAAAAGCTCAAAATTTATTTATTGTTGTATAAAATCTTAATTATTTGTAATTGGCTTTGATTGTCTTGCCAAACCAACACCTTTCCCTTCAGGCACTCTGTCCGTATTTCTTTTATAATCTCCAAAAGGTTTGATAAAATCCAATCTGAAAGTATAATTTCTTGTGTTGTTTTTTAAATTATGCAGTAAGTGTGAATTTACTTTTTCTCTTCTGTAATCTTAGTTTGGTATACTTGAATAGTTAGTCTCATTTCATTTTTCTGCTTGTTTGCGCTTTTTTCTTTTGCTGGCTCAAGTTAACCTTCAGTGCTTTCAAAAGCCATTTTGAATGTTAAAATATTTCATTTTAATGCATGTGCAGAAAATTAGATCAGGAGACTAATCAAGGAGTTGATAGTGGAGAAAGAAAGCTTGTTATTCGTGAAAGAGATGGAACCCTAAAAAACTTGCTGAAGAAATCATATTTGAGACGATGGATTGGCCCATTGGATGCTAGTGGAAAAGAAGTTGACAGTAGTCCAAATAATGAAGGGAAGTTCTTTAACCAGAGATCCAGCAGTGTGGATTTTGCAAGGTATGTGTTAATTTTTGGAGTCTGTCTTCTGATTTTATTATATCTTTGGATGAATTTGGCTAGATAGTTTAAGCTATGTCAGATCTATTTGACCTTTTTGAACAGACCTCTTATGACAAAAAAATGTTTCTTTTTATCCTGCTGTTTACTTAAATAGTTTGCATATCATTTAGCAGAATGAAGATTGAAAATGCAACTCTTAAAGAAAGCATGGATAGCATGGAGCATTTAACTTCCTCAATTCATAGGCTTCGCCTCTCTCTTTGGAAGGTATCATACTATCTTATTCCAAAACTATGAAATTTTTGTATTTGAAAGAATTTGGGGGAGAGGACAGGAGGTCTCCTAATGCTGGGATTGCATTTTTTTAGAGCAATAAACCAAAAGTTATTCTAATCAGCTTCTAGCGTGGTGTTGTGAATTCGGAAACTCCAAATCTCACATCAATGAAATTTAGATTAGTGGGACAAGTATCAGGGACAACCAATAACCAAAATAACCACAAGCAACAACAGATCTAGATCCAGTCTAGCAACCAAGTGTACAACAAAACCACAATCGAACCGAAGAATAAACAAGATAAAGAGAGTAGAGAAAAGAGAACAACACCAAGGAATTGTTTACCAAGTTCGGTTCAACAATGACCTACTCTGGGGGAGAGATTGATCTCTCCAATCCACTATCAATGAGTTCTTTACAAAGAGATACAAAAGAATTAAAAGAAATTAGTTTCAACAAGTTCTCCAAGAACAAACCTAATTTCTAACCTTTTCCCAATCTCTTCCCATGAACAAGAGAGTCAATGATTTCACTCACCCAAGGTGGTGTTTCCCAATTGTTTTCCAACTTTAGAATCTAACCCCCAAAAGAGAACCAACCCTTAGCCTTTGATTTCCTAAGGATCTTCTCTTTTGGTCTCCCAAGACTCACCCAAGTTGCTCGCAAAGACTTTCCTTTGATGTGTTTCCCAACCCCATGAATCTCTCCCCAAAAGGCACCAACCCTTTCCCAAGAGCTCCCTCTTTTGGTTCTCCAAGATTCACATCTTGAAGCTTTAAACTCACCCAAAGACCCTCAACCTTTATTATCTAAGTATACTAAAAGTTGTCTCCTTTGGTTTCCATGAGATTCACCAAGCTTACTCAACAAATGGGTCAAGGAGTGCTTAAATAGTGTTTAAGATCCTGTCAAATCGTGCTACGATTTCTTCCCTCCGTGCCACGATTTTTGTCGAAGTAAACTCCAATTTCTAAACCAAAATCATGCCACGATTTTGCTGAAACAAACATCAAATTGAGTCAAAATTCAGCATGTGGAAATACCACGGAATCTTATCATGTTATAAATTTTGAAACTTGAAAGCTTAATTTTTTTTGAACGGTTGCCTTGTGAATTTTAGGTCAAGGAGTCTGTGACTTCGGAAGGTACAGTTTCTGGTGTTTCAGAAGTCCTTAATGGTGCTATCAATGAAGCAAAACTTTTAAGGACTGCTCTTGGCAGCTCCTTACCTATTAGTTGGTCAGTTGAGACAGAAGTCGGTTACAATGGAGATAGTGAGGGAGTAGACACAGTCCATCAGCAATGCAGTGATGAGAAGATAGACACTGTTTCTGCTGCCGGGCTTGAAATGGTGGAGCTTTTGATTTTTGCTGCTCAGATGTTGAGGGACATGGAAACCACTACGGTTCCTGGTACAGAAGTTCGATGATGTAAAATTCAAAAGGAGAGAATGAGATAGCTTTACTGAATTTGTCAAGTCAAGGGGAGAAAATGAAATTGTGCCATACGATCATATTCTTCTATGCGTGTGATATTTGTAAATTTATAACCCTCCTATATCGCATTAGTTAAATATTTTTCGTGAAGTTTATTATACAATACACTACAAGTCTACAACTCAACTTTCACGTTCTTGGAGGACATCACTCAAACAAAAGAAACCATACACTTTTTTGAAAGGAATAGGCCATACACTGTTGTATTATTATTTTTTGTTTTGGAATATACACTTATATTAATAAATACTTACCTTCCCTCAAAAAAGAAATTAATAAATACTTACCACCTTGTCCCAAAAAAAAAAATACTTACCACATAGTTGCGAGGAAAAAGATATTTACTCAGTGATGGCGCTTTGAAAATCATTAGCGTGTATTTTTTTATTTTTTTTTTGTCTAAGATGAAGTGGTAAATCGCTGAAATTAAACTCACACACTGTGAGGTCCCGAGTTCGAACCCGAGTCATGACATCTGGCCTTGCAATTTTGGCATTTGTCAGTTGGCTTTAAAAATCATTAGCGTGTATGGTTTTGTAATGGCAATTTTATTTTCTAAAAAAAATGATTTTAATTAAAAGTTAACTATTCACTTCGGTTCTTATTATAAAAAATGATTCTTTTTTTTAAATTCATTGGATTTGGTCTATATTACAAACTAAATATATTTGTTATTGAATGAATAGTTTTTTAAAATAAAGAGCCAGAAGAAATATTTATGTTTTAATGAGAATGAGGAGAGAGGAAAGGGTCGAGTGTTAGTGGAAAGTGAGAGTCAGAGAAGACGGAGATGGATGATGATCGATGGCAGTCTTACAACACCGTTTACACGAGCGCGAAAGCAGGAATGGAAGGTGTTGACAAAGAAAAAGTACAAAGGATTGTTTATGAAATGAGCAAAGGATCCAAATATTTTCAGAATGAGGAAAGGAAGGAGTCTTTTATCAAACATAAAGTTCAAAACATGCGTCTTCACTTTTCAAACCTTACACACTCTGATTTATCACATTATCAAAAGATTGCTGATAAAAGAATTCTTGAACTTGAAGCTTCTCGCGACCTTTCAAGGATTTGGTTACATGTAGATATGGATGCTTTCTATGCAGCAGTTGAGACTTTAAGTAATCCTATGTTAAAGGGCATTCCAATTGCTGTTGGCACCATGTCTATGATATCCACTGCCAATTATGAGGTTTTTTTCCTCCATTTATTATTTTGCTTTAATCTATTCCACTATTTATTATCCTCCTTTTTGTCTTTTTTCAGGCCAGGAAATTTGGAGTTCGTTCTGCCATGCCTGGCTTTATTGCACGGAAGCTATGTCCAGAGTTAATCTTTGTTCCAGTTGATTTCAACAAGTATACTTATTACAGTGATTTGACCAGAAAAGGTTTTTTTTTTTTTTTTTTTGTGTCACTGATTTTTATATTATGGTTTTTCCCTTAATTACTGATGGTAGCTTAAAATGCGCATGTTTGTTAGTTTTTCAGAGGTATGATCCAAATTTCATCGCCGGTAGTCTGGATGAAGCATACCTTGATATAACTGAAGTTTGCAGAGAAAGAAATGTCAAAAGTGAAGAAGTAAGTTGGTGTTAGATTAAAATTGCAATGGAATGAATACCTTCATATGTATTAAACCTCTTTTTTCCCTCTAAAAATGGAATATGTAGATTGCTCAAGAAATCAGAGTCGATGTTTATGAAGAGACTGGTCTCACATGTAGTGCTGGAGTGGCACCGAATCGCTTACTTGCTAAGGTTCTGTATGATATTTGGCAACTATATTTCCCATATCGGTTACATTTGCTAGTTTTAAATCATATTATCATTCTTGTAACATTTGCTAGTTTTAAAGCATATGTTCATTCTTGCAACCTTAAATCCATATGCATTACTTCTATGCTTGCCACTTCGTGTTTTCTTTTTATTTTTTAAATAAAATACATTGAGGGGAGGAAACTGCACTTGCACATTAACCAGGAAGGCAAAACCTTTATGAACTTTTACCTGTATATCTCAATCAACAACAGTTGCCCAATTCGGATAACTTATACATTAAATTTACTAGATAACACTAAATGGGGTGACTGTGTGCTAGCTTTGCGTTAAAATATATAGATTTTTATATCTGTGTTCCGTGTTTTGCATTGTCTGCGGTTTCTACTTTGAATATCATGCATCAATTGTACTTCTTTCAAGCGCTTCTTAATCTGTAGAAACTCAAAAGTAGTAATGATGTATACTGTAGTGATTGTTTGATCACCTGGGGAAATTTCATACTATGAATTTATGTTATTGACATTTTACTCTCCTATAGGTTTGCTCAGACATAAACAAGCCAAATGGACAGTATGTTTTACCAAATGACCGCTTGGCTGTTATGACTTTCATATCCTCCCTTCCTATCAGAAAGGTCTGTTTGAGCTGTATACTAATTTCATCTTGCCAGTTATTATAAAATTTATTGGCTTTGTTCCTAGTTGCGATGGTGACTTTCCTATGTTTATGTCTTTGAAAGAGGTGCCTTTCTGATAAAAAGTGATTGATAGTGTTGACAGATTGGCGGCATCGGTAAGGTCACTGAACATATTTTGAAGGAAGTTTTTGGAATAAGCACATGTGAGCAGATGCTGGATAAGGGTGGCTATCTTAGTGCTCTTTTTTCTCAGTCAACAGCAGGTTAGCTATCTGTTTAAGTATTTCCGTTTTTTTCAGCATCATTTAAATGGCCAGCTAGACTAATGTTCATACGGTTTTTTGAACATTTTTTTTTGTCTTTCTAATGTCTATTTTGAAAATTCTATCTTCCACTTTCTGGTTTCTACAACCAGTATTTGGCATGTTTGTAAGTTTAGCTTCATATAAAGGATTACTAACAATAATTTATGAACTCTAGTCAAATGTTTCATTCTAAATTAATCATGTAAAATCCTTCTTTTAACATAGGACATTTTATCGATTTGTTGCAGATTTTTTTTACTCTGTGGGTTTAGGTTTGGGAAAGACGGATTCTCCCCAAGTAAGATTTCGGAAAAGTATCAGCAATGAGAGGACGTTTACTGCCACTGAGGATGAAGCGCTGTTGCATAAAAAATTGGGTATATATGTCTTGTCAGTTATTGTTTATCTTTCAGGGAATTCCGATAGATTTTAAATTTTCAATGTTGTCATCATAATTGTAGTTCATCAGTTTGAAGGCGAACTTCTTAAATTGAAACTCAATTGTCTCGGATTTTGTCAGTTTAGGTTGCAGTTTGTTACACATTCATGGCTTTGACTAAGTTTAGCTGATGACTATTACATGCTGAGATTATGAATTAGACAAGTTTTTCGATATATTAAATTTATCACCAACAAATGAACCATGCAAAGCTTATGTTTGCAGCGGAGCTTGCTGAAATGCTATCCACAGACATGCAAAAAGAGGGTCTGCATGGGAGAACGTTAACTCTTAAACTGAAAACTGCTTCTTTTGAGGTACTTGTGATGTCTTGACTCTTTTTTTTTTAATAATTTTCTGATTATGGTAAGGTAAATTATTGGCCTGGGTACCTCTGGATAAAGCTTCATTAAAAAAAATAGTTATTATGATTTGTTCAAGTCCCTTGAGGGATGTGTTATGGTCACCCTGCATTTTACTATCCTACCATATTTCTCTTGCAAGTGCTAAGAAATACACAATCTATAGGTTCGGAATAGAGCTGTGACTTTACAAAACTACATCAACTCAAGTGATGATATTTTGAAGCATGCATCAAAATTGCTGAAAGCTGAACTTCCTGTTTCTGTACGATTAATAGGTATATGTTTCCATTAACTTGTTTTATTGTTGGCAATTATTAAGATGGTCCTCAAGGCCAATAGAAGAGGGTTCTTGCTGCTTATAGATATAGTGTGTGAGAAGGTTCACATGAGTTCCTTGTCTAAGTTAGTGCATAACAAATATTTTTTTTCTTCTCCTCTTAGGCCTTAGAGTATCACAGTTTAGTGGACAAAAGTGTGGTGCTACACCTGATCCTACACAGAAGACTATTACCAATTTCATTACTTCAGGAGAAGCCAATAGGAAAAATAGTTCTTTTTCAGATGTTACAGACCACGACTTTGTCCCTGATACAGAAACTGATCTTTCCCTTGACAGTAGGCACACAGATCAGCTTGATAGCAGAGATCCTTTTGATGGTAATCATTCGTTAGATGTAAATTACCAAAGCCCCACTCTTCAGAAAACTGGTGGTGCAGAGAAGGTATATCTACCATTCTCCACCCTTATTTTTCTAAGTAGCGATATATATTGATATACATCAACTTCAGCAATCGAATGATTGTTTTGGCTGATTGAGGAGCATGCCAATGTTTCCGTATTACTAATTTTTATGTCCTCTGCTGTATTTACCAGGTGCGAACTTCTGACAATGCTGATGCAAGTTCTAACCACAGTGGATGTACAGAGGTTCTGGGATCAACTTCTTTCCAAGGGCAGTTCGAGGGCAAAAATGTGAATAACGGGCCTAATCTCCTGGAGGATGATAAGTCTAATTCTTGTCAGGAAATGACAATGTTGTGGTTGGATGACTATAAATGTTCACTCTGTGGAGCAGAACTTCCTCCAAGTTTTGTTGAGGAAAGATTAGAGCATTCTGATTTCCATTTTGCTGAATTGCTTCAAAAGGAAGAGTCTAGTATTCGTCAAGCATCTGTTCCGATTCAAAGGTAAAATATATACCTCTTACCATTTGTCGTAGTTTTTACAATTGCAACAAAATAGTGGGATGTGAATTAAACAGAGTGTGACTTCATATTTTCTGTTTAAGGTATTTTATGTGATTAATCTTGTTTCTTCCAGTCAGGGTCAGAAGCACCGAAACAATAGTCAAAGCAAATCCAAGAAGCAAAAGTTGACTCACAAGGAGGGCAAGCATACGCCCATTGATCATTTTTTTGTTAGAGAGTAATCAAAGCTTATGATGTTGGTGTAGCATAAACTCAACATATGGCCGTTATTATTGGCTAATAATCTATATGTTATTTTTGCATGTGATATGTATATGTAACCTCTAAGCTGCTAGGATTGCTCTAGTAGTGAGAGATTTGGGTAGCATGCATGAGGTTTTAAGGTTAAAACCGCATTGTCTTCATTGTACACAATAAAACATATGTATAATTTCTATTTATAATTATGGTTGTTTTATGAACTTTGATATGATGAATAAAATAGAGAAACTCATTGAGGGTCCTGAATTAAAGCAAGACTATTAGAACAAGGGATATGATCATATATATTTTTTATTCAAACAGACTCAAAGGGGTGTGGGTGTCTTTCCTTTTATTCACAATTTCGAACTTCAGATCTTATTTAAGAGATCTCCATCTCATATGACAAGCGGATATATCATATAATAATAATAATAATAGTAGTAATACAAGTAAATAAGGCTAAAAAGAAGCTGCAAGATGTGTTACCGTTAATCTTCCCTACCTAACATAACCACTCATTAAGCGAAACTATGTATTGCACTATCCATTCTGCTCATGTTATTAATTTATTGATTTTTGTGGTGGGGATGTTGGACCGTAGCACCGACACTTCTCATTGAAGACATGTCTAAGTGTCCGACGTGTATCAGCATCTGACACATGTGATTACAATGTCATTTTCTCAAAATTTTCTTGTTGTCGACGTGTCTGTCATTGTTCATGTCGTGTCTAGTGTCTGACATGTGTCAGTGTCTGATATGACAGATATGACCCTGGCACATGTGATTATATTAAATTATGTCATTTTCCAAAAGAAATATTGGTATTGATGTGTTGGTGTCCGTGCATGTCTGTTGTATGTGTTTCATAGCTTTATATTCAATATAATCTAATAATGAACAATACTTGGTTGGTGCAAAAATGATGGAAAACTAAAAGAGACAAGAGTGAAAACAGCCAGTTCTAATGCCGAAAATGGAGGTCACAGACGCCGTCAGTCTCATGCATTGCACCACTATAACTCAAAAGCTGAGGAGAATCTGCACAAGGATGTGGACAACAAATCAAATGATCATTACAAACTTCCCAAACATCAAGCTGAAGGGAAAGACTTGCATTCACAGAAGGAAGAGAGCAAAGAGATGAGAAATCACAAGCTAAACTTGATGATTATACATCTCACAGACAAGGTGGTTTTTTCTGAAAGAAAAGAGGATCAACGTCCTACCTCGAGGAAAAAACCTGCATTCAGGAAGAAGAAGGTTCCAGTGGATTCAGGAGACGTTAATCTAGCTGCAACAAGCCAGTTTAACCATCTTCCAGAAAGGAAAGAAAGGAAGGAGGAAAGAAGCAGCAATCCATACCATTTGGACAGACCTGAGAAGCAATTTGCAGATGACAGAGCACCCTACAAGGATAAAAACTGGGAGAGTCGGGTTTTGCGTCAAGAGAAAGGCATAGGGGCAATGCTGGCAATGGCAATTCCAGGGGAAGAGATAAATTTGTTGGAAGGCAAGGATATCTTCCTAGTAAAACTCAAACTGAGAAGTGGAAACATGATTTGTATAAAGACGTTGATAAGGACGCCGTTCCAGTGTTCCTCAAAATGAGGATGACCAGATTGCAAAACTGGGGAAGCTCTTTTGGCTTGATAAAATATTTATAAGCTCTTAAAGGTTGTTCTGTAAATCATCCCTATTAACTCAATTACGGGACACTTTTTGGAGATGAGTTGCCCGACTAAGTATTTCATTTCCCCATATAATTTAGGTGCATATTCTGATGATGCTGAATCTGTTCATTATTATTATATCAAAGTTTATCACCATCATCAGCATGTTAGAGATCCTGTTGAATGAAACAACTGTCACATTCAGCAGAGGTTATCTGGCTTGATCGGGACCATTTCTAGAACCATGTATCTTTTAGTTAACTTAGTACATGTATATTCCTGGCTGAAATTTGTATTTGGTAAATATTATGTACTCAAATGAAGTATGTTGAGCTTGTCTTTGCTTGGTTGAGCTGATTTGAGCAGAGATGAGTTGTTCCTCTGAACACAAACCGGTTTAAGACCTTTTACAGCTAGTAGAAATATTACTCGGTGCAGAACTTCAGATGACATTTTGGACTGTTATGCTTATGAGTCACAGTTGATATATGCATTCAAGTTTGAAAACTGCTAGAACAAACTTGGAGGAAAAAAGGATAGTGTTATAAACCAACGTTTCACATTGGATATCAGGTGAAATTGTGTAACACAAACAATATAATTAAGTATTATAATTTTGTTTCTTCAACTTCTGTTTGTGTAACAATATCATGTAATTCATAAGTAAAACTGCAACAGGTATCCACGTTTGCAGTTATGCAAAGTTAATTAGAACAGTAAAACTGCAACAGGTATCCACGTTTGCAGTTATGCAAAGTTAATTAGAACAGCAAAACTGCGAATATTAATCATTATATATGAGTTGATGAAATGGCATGGATTGTGGAAGTTTCTAGTAGTATACTATTAGGAGGACCAAATATCATTCAAATCAAGGATTATCATTGCACAGTTGCGCTTCACCAAGTGCGTCTTAACTTCTACTTCTAGTTTCTATAAATTTCAACTTCAAAACAATACATAAAACAAGGAGACAAGTTTTTAATATTCAGCCCAAGAGTTAAATTAACCCTATATAAATACATAATATCAAATAACAAGATCTTCTATATCCGTTAGGGGGTTAGCATTTCCGAGAGACTTGTCAGGTAAGTTAACCACCAATTGTCCGCACGCACCACTTATGTCCTCGCCCATCTGCTTCCGGACTGTTGTTCGAATATTATAGGTACCCCTTAAAATTTTCTGAAACTTAGACACTTTCTGCTCACTAGTAGATTTGAATTGACTTAATGTACCAATAGAGTTGAAAGGTATTAAGTTCACTACCTGCATAACAATTCAGACAATAAGCAAAAGTTTAACAGCACTGTGCAACAAGGAATGGTGATCATGTTTAAGACAAATAGAGAGAATGTCTGAGTAAATTTTGTCTGCTTCAGAAATCAACAAACGCAATTTAAGAATTACTTCAAAATTCAAACTTCAGGAATTTCTGATATGCTAATTGCTATCAAGTAAAGTTTGAGTATTTACCACTTCAAATGTCTCCAGCAGCTTTCCTAATAGGTGGGCATGCTGCTCTTCATCATTCACACCATCAAGCATTATGTATTCAATTAATATTTTCTGCAGACTGTAATTAACGCAGACTCCAAAGTCACTGAAACTGTTCACAACACTACAAAGAAAAGAAGTTTCGGTATACTCAGAAGTAGAATAATCACCTTTTCCTTTGATATTCTTGCAGTGAAGCCATTAGTTTTTCCAAAGGGAAAGCACGGGCAGCAGGCATTATCTGGCAACGGATGTCTTGGGCTGGTGCATGCAGTGAGACTGCCAAGTTCAAACCAGGCACGTCATTATGAAGCTTGTTGATAGAATGAATGATGCCAACCTATTATAGATACAAATGTACCCTTCATAAGCCAGAAATTTCTTCCATTCAAGAACTTTTACCAAAAGAAATGACTTAACAATGTAATAACAGACAATGCAAATATCTGTTTTGATAAACTTATGTATATTTTTTTGAGGTTGATAAGCTTATCTAGATAGAAAAGCTTATATGAGAAATCCTTTTACTGGAAGTTCTAATGCGAAAGCTAGTTTTGGTCTTCTAGATAAGTTAATTTTGTGTTTGGATGATACTTGATCATAAGCTCTTGGGGAAGCTGTTCCATTGGTTGAGAATAGAGAAGCTTTTAAAATAAACTCCCACCTAAGCTCTGCTGCATGATTCTCTAAAAGTCAAAAGCTAAAAACATTAAATTACACCAAACACCACTTCAAAAACTTTAAAACGTGTTTTTGTTATATAGAAGCACCCTATGAGCTGTATCGTAACGGGCTTAATGTCGCAAACTCTTGGTATAAACATAATGTGCATTAGCCTCAGGGAATTCTCAGATTTCATTCTAATAGTAATTGGAATACTCTAAAACAAAGTTTTTAACGTGAAGTACAAGAGCCAATTAATGGAATAAAAACAAATTATAGAAGATAATTTACAGTTGAGACGGTAATCCTTTTCAATGACAACTGAAATGGTGAGGCAGTCATGATGCGAACAGATTCTACGACAGCAGAATAGTTGTTCAAAGGCTCTCCCATTCCCTGAAAACAAGAACAATAAATAAATAAATATAGACAAAACAAGAAAAACAAATACTTTGAAAATAGAAAAAGAATTACCATGAAGACAACATTACGGATTTGTGCAAAAGAAGAAGCATGAACCAACTGCTCGACAATTTCACCAGAGGATAAGTTACTTTTAAATCCCATAGTTCCAGTTGCACAGAATTTACAACCCATTTTGCATCCAACCTGAGAAGAAATACATAAAGTAGCTCTGAGACCACCAGAACGGGGTTGACCGCCATATTTACCCAAACGAGTATCATATCTCATAATCACAGCTTCAACAAATTCACCATTTTGAAGCTTGATGACAAGTTTGGAAGTGACATTATCAGAAGAATGGTAAACGGAGTCAAGAGAAGAAGAGAGAGGGGTTTTGAAGTTTGAACGGAGGAATGAATAAGCTGAACAAGGTAAAGAAGGAACGTGTTTTTCCCATTCCCAATCACAATCAGAATCAGAATTAGTGTTTCTTCGAAAGATATGCTTCCATATAATTGGAATGAACTTTGGATCGATGCCAGTTTTTGACAATTCGGTACGCAACTCCACGCCGTCAAATACAGATCGGATTTTCATTCTTACTTCCGCCGCCGAGGATTGGAGGAGACGAGGGTTTCTGATTCAAATTATATTTGCATTTTTATAATATAATTATTTCTATTCATTTTTATCTTTAAATTGATAATTAAAGATAATATAATTATGGCAAATGCTAACCGATGCCCCGGGCACTGGTTAAGGATGCTAAAAAGGGAAATTATAGTAATTATTGCATTGGAAATTGTGTAATTTCAACAAAGTTTTCTTTTTAGGGTAATAAATTCCTTTTTTTGTATGCTTAACGAGTGCCCCGGGGGCACCGGTTAGCATGACCCTATAATTATTTCTATTCATTTTTATCTTTAAATTGATAATTAATGTTTAAATAAAAAATAATAATGATTGCTGGCCTTGAGCATAATAATGCTGGGGAGATAATAGGTTAGTTTGAGTTAGATATTTAGGTAATATTTGACCTTTTTGAAGTTGAAATTTAGATCTTTTATTGGTATTGTAAATTATTAAATTTTATCTAAATTAATGATGAGATTTTCATGTTATACGATCCAATATCTCATCCAGAACCAACTTAGTTTATTTTATAGGATTAGTTGGAGTAACAAAAATTACAGATTTTTACCCAATTCATCTTGTATGCACCCCTAACTACAATACAATGTGAGATCTAGAGATTGTATATATCTGGTCAAACATGTTTGCTATGTACTTTGGATTAAGAAAGAAGGTAATATAACCTAGAAATACCAAATATTATCCAAATCCTACTGTTGGGTTAATTGCGATTCCAACGGTGTATACTAATCAAGGTATAGAGAGTCATTAGCACTAGAAGTCGAAGAGAAGCCATAAAGTTGTAATCACTGCATATGGAGAACTTTTGGAACCAGTATTCAAAATATTTTGATAAAAAGTTAAAAATTAAAAACATTTTTCTGTTCAAATCCCTTAAACATTCATTGAAAGCTTACAAAAAATCAATCAGGTACAAGCGGTATATATATTCATTACATGACCCTAAAAAATTACATATATAGAATAGAATATACAGTTAAATATGATAGTCATCCACCACCATAATGAATGAAACAATGATTTTACTTGGTCTTCATGTTAGCTAGTGCCTGCGATTGCGAAGGTTGTTGGCAGTGACATGAGCAGCAGTGACGAGGGGCTGGAAATGGTGATCAGATTCGCGAGTTCTTCTGCGAAAGGAATTATTATCAGCTGATCCCAATAGCAAACACTTTGAGCTATCTGAATGTTGTAATGAGGTGTTCATGTGCTCAAACTTTTGCTTTCTGCTGATTGCCCCAATGATATATGGAATCAAACCTTCCATTTCTATTTGCTTAATTGCTTACTACTATCTTTTCACAAAATTGATTTTGAAAGCTTTCAATTTATGATGTTTGGTTGTTGATTGTGTTGGTTGAGGTTTTAACGTTGAACTGCATATTTTATATACTGCGACTGAGTGCGGCTAGCTCACAGAATTCAGCTGTTGGTATTCATTGACGGCTAACAGGCAAAATTACCCGCACGTTTTTTCGGTGGTTTTCAATACTATATTCTTTTATTCCTAAAAAAAAATAGGTTTAATTATATAAATGGTCCCTTAACTTATTTGTTGTTTTCGATTTGGTCCCTTAATTCTACAATTTTCCTCTTTGGTCCCTCATGTACACCTCTGTTAGTCCTTGCCGTTAGTTTTTTAATGTATAATATGTATGATGTGATTTTAACCACTCGATTGCAGATCCATATTATTTAATAGTGCACCATCACCACCTAAGTTTTTTACTTTTATTCACCTCCTTCAATCTTCTTCTTCTTAATCTTCATCATCTTCAATATTATGTTCCTATAAACCCATAAAAATTTTAACAAAGAAGCCCAGAAAACGCAAGAATTGATTGAATCCTTTGCTTAAATAATATCAAAATAATTGAATCCAATTTTATTTTTTTTAATAAACAACAAATTATCTTAATGAGCTGCCATATCGCAAGAAGCAGCATGGCGTTGGACAAAGATACATGTACACCAGAAAACCAAACATGTTTATCAAATTCAATCACGTTGTTTTCTATTTTGATTATTCATTGACCTTTATGTTTTACTACATCAATTAGATGAGTAAAATTGGTTTTTTTTTGTCTAAATTAGATCTCATCAAATTTTCCACCTTTTCATTTCAATTTCATAACTTCATTGCCGCCTTGGCTATTAGAGATACTCCAGTTCTTTGATTTCCAAGACAGTGAAATCGGATCTATTCCAATAAAAAACAACAAACAAATAAAGATTCTTTATTTTTTATTTTCATTTACGAGAGTAAAATAATAAAACAAAGAAGAAATAAAGAGACTCGCCATTCCAAGAGTGTAGATCTGAGAAACTCAAGAGGAGTAGATATGAGAAACAAAGAAGAAATAAAGAGACTCATCCTTTACGTGGTGAAATTCAAGTGAAATTGATTTGAATTTCAATTTGATGAAGGAGTAGATCTGAGACTTGGGCATGGCATTTGAAACGACGACAGATTCTTCTCTAATGGCGCAGTTGCCCATTCATTCAAGAGAAGGACGAGGATGAAACGACGTCGGGGGAGGGGATGATGTTGGTGTTGGTGTGCACGAGGATCACATAATTTCATTCTTTCTTTACTCACTTATATGTCATTTTCTTCTTTCTTTTCCGGTCATTCTTGTCAGCTCACTCACTCACTCTTTAATATCTAATATGGTGAGTTACTGATTCACAATTTATTTATGGATTTTTTGTCTTCTGGGTTTTGTATGAATATTGAAGATAATGAATTAGATGTTGGTGATGCACTCTTAGATACAATAGAACTCTATAATCTAGTCGTTTACTTTTTGAAAAAAAAAGATCAAAAGACTGAAATTAAAAAATTAATAAGGTCTACGATGGATCACCTACAATGTTGGTTCACCTAATACATTTGGAGTTAAAGTTAACTGGCATGGATCAAAGTGACTAAGGGAACATATTTGAGGGACTGAAAAGAAAAAATTTAAAATTATGGGACCAGAATGAAAACAACAAATAAGTTAGGGGATCAAATGATAAATTAAGCCAAAAAAATAATATACTCTTTTATATCACCAATATAATAAAAAGAAAGTTAATAATTATTTTGTCCAAACCAGGCTTTTTGCTTTATGTCTTTTCTGACACACATTATATCTTTTGCATATCGAGGAAGGGACAAAAATATATTGAAAGTTTTTGGTTTTCATGTGAAAATGTTCAATTTGACAATATTAATACTAATGATTGAATTATCTTTTTACTTTCAAATTCAATTTAGGCACATATTATAATATGAATCTCTAAAAATGGTATAAAGATTACCATTTTTAGTAAAAAATAAATTTAAAATAATAAAAAATGAAAAATATATATAATATATTTCACTAACAATAAGATCCACGCTTGGATCGTGTCTCTATTAGAAGCTTTCATTAGTTAAATCTTGGAAAAAATGTTGTACAAATATAGGTGATTACGAGTAACTTATTTTTACATTTACGTTTAAATTTGTAGAAATCAAAGTCTTTCGAACATTAATTTGAGTGAAAAAAATGAAACTAACTGAAAAATAAAATGTAAATAATTGAATGCGAAGTAGGCCAAGATGTCTCTGTAAAATAAAATGTAAATTTTGTTGATAAATAATTAGTAAATGGAAATTGGATATGCATGCATGGTTGACAACTCTGACGGTTACTTTATGGAACTATGACTTAGACTATTGCTTGATGCGATTACGACCCACATAGCATTGTCATTGTGCATGTGGTGAGATTAAGCGAAACAGCTCATCAGCCCCTTGCAAAAAAAGCATACTTCATCTTTGACAATCGTCCAATAAACAAAACAACAATGATCAACTCATCTATAATTTTCTTTGTATATATAATTGTTTACACGACCAATTTTAGAAAGAAAAAAAATCATACATCTTTTTAACACATTATTTTTTATTCTTTCAATCATATCACCAAATTATCACATTTATCACGTCATTCTATTTATTGTCAAATATAGCATTTAGATGTACACGAGCAAGGCAGCCAAGTCCTGCCACTTTCTGTTGAATATTAGCACAGAATCAATTAGATTTTGTGCTGTTTGACTTATTATAACTGGTTGTAAATACTAATTAATTGTAATTAACTGTATTAGAATTAGAATTTAAAGGGAGAATAAGTAGCATTTATAGACAGAATAATCTGTTTTATTTTCTGGCTAGACTAGCATTCTGCCTACAGTCACTTGTATTCTATAAATACCTCATATGTACTGTTTTACATATTAATGAAATATAGAGCATATTTCCATATGGTTTCAGAGCAATTGGAAGATTAATATCAGGAAAAGACAAATCAGGTAAATCATTGGATGAGTGAGAAGAATTACCGGAGGAACTAGAAGATGGATTATCAGTAGGACCTTCACTTGGAGAATCCGATTGAACT
>Ga0315914_1003234_pt1 | contig 24792 bp, 14 predicted proteins | sample MpolenodulesMG_FD_203920 | JGI IMG/M metagenome (GOLD analysis project Ga0315914, IMG submission 203920) | Medicago polymorpha root nodule microbial communities from Los Angeles, California, United States - elongated nodules | ecosystem: Host-associated > Plants > Roots > Nodule | place: USA... | reverse complement strand
TATATATATATATATATAATGTGTGTGTGTGTGTGTAATCACACACACACACAGTATGCCCCTACCAGTACAGACGCTTATTTTTAGGGTAATCTGCGACTTTTACTTTTAGCTTAGAATGTGAGAGCTCTGCAATGTTCGTCCGAAAAGCAAATTAAAAATTGGAAAATATATGAAACTAAGAAATACAAACGAAAAACAAGTACATTAAATGTGAAGAAATGATGAATCTCATATTCAATACATTAAAAATAGTGCGAAGCAGGATAAAAGGATAGAGAAAAAAGCGAGAAGAAATGGACAGCAAAAAGTGAGACTTTTGGACAAAAAAGTACCTTGTCTCTTTGCTTCTATCTCCTTCTCGACCATTTGTTCTTCATCCAATCGTCTTAAATATGGAAGAAGTTCTTTCAGCATATACTTGGAGAGCTCGAACTCATGGTTGTTGTTGGTTTCTGTCTTCATTTTAATTTCCTGTAGTGAACCAGATGATCACATTTCAAATGTAGAATACAACAAATCACATGAATAGTTAATCTAAGGGGGAGATCTGACATTGATTAGTGCACATGATCGCAAGCATGCTTTGCAATTGCAATTACCACAGCACACTGGACATGCCTCAGCAACTTCCTCCTCTTTCAAGTGAGGATACCTTCATAAGACAAAGCAAAAACATACACTGGTCAAAATTTCACCATCCACAATCCAAACCGATAATAATATTTTTTCAACATAATAATAACTTTATCCAAATATCCTCAACTATACAAAGTCTCATTCAATAACAAAGATAACCAACAGATGAGAAGGTAAAACAGAAGTGATGGAGGTTGTACCATTTGTTCAAACAAGGTATGCAAAATCTTTTCCGTCTGCATTTTGTGCATCTGACAACCCTGCCCTTGTCATTTCTCTGACATTGATGGCACATTAAGGACTCCTCTGCAATCCACTGTTAATTGAAAACAGAACCGCAATTACGTAAACACATGTAATGCCAAATTCAAACATATATATGTATATATACACACACAATCGAAATATAATGAGCAAAGAGATCATGTGATGTCACCTTAGGATCCCATCTCTTGCTTGCTGTCTTCGCCTGTTCAATGCTTTTAACTTTCGCTTTTCTATCAGTCCTTAAAGAATAACCTTTATCATCATCAGATAAAACATCACTTTCCAAATTCTTTTCACCGATCAGTTCATTCTCATCAATCTTAACATTTTTACCATTTTCCCCCTCTTGTTCATCTTCATCGTTTTCTTCAGAACTAAAAATTTCCTTCCTCTTCCTACCAGGTTTCTTCTTCTCTGTCTTCGCATTCTCCTCCTCTTGTTCAGCTTCATCATTCTCATCAGAAATCTCGATCACGACCTTCTTCTTCCTACCACGTTTCCACTTCTTTACATCCTCCTCCAAATCTGAAATGTAATCTTCCTTCAACGATTTAATCTTCCTAGGCCTTTCCCTCTTTCTCACACAACCGGAAGAAAACCCTCCCTTTTTTCTTTTTCTACCAGCTCTCTTCTTCTCTTTCATGACATTTTCTTCACCCACTTGTGCAGCATTGTTTTCATCAGAATCCTTAGCTACCATGTCATCAGCTTCAACGGAACCTTCATCATCCGTCGACAACAACACCACCGTTTTGGCGCCAACGTCCATAGCTTGTTTTTCTCGATCAGGAACAGATTCTTCAGCTGCTTCCACCACGTCATCACGTTCATCGTCCTTCAACGACGCCGTTTCAGCTCCAACACCGATAGCTTGTGCCACGTCACCATCCTCCAACGGTACCGTTTCCGGGCCAACATTGGCAGTAGGTTGTGTTTCTCGATGATCATGTTCAGGAATGGGTTCGTCTAGGTCCGGGACGGTGAGTGTGACTTTGATTTTCACTATATATGCGACTATGTGGTTGTTCTCTTCCTCCGCCATTGAAATTTCAAATGCAGGTGAGCCCTAACTATCTATGCTGCACTGCACACGCCGAGAGACTAGAGCAGAGCCGAGGGGACTTGTAATTTGGTTTCTCTTTCTTTCATTCGTGTCTTTCCGTTTTCTTTTTTCAAATTTCACTGTTTCGATCATGTTTTGCTTCAATGCTTTGTTTGGATTAGGGGAGTCATAGGCAAAAGAAAATACTAATTATTTTTGTTTGGTACGATGGAAAGGAAAGATTAATTCTCGTGGATCCCACGTTAAAAATCTCTTCCACCCAGAATGAGAAAAGAAAAGGAGGGAGGAGATAGTAAAACCATGTCCCCAACATTTCAAATTAACTTTAGGGTCTTGTTTGGATTGATTTTCCATTTTTTATTTTTCGGATTGATTTAGTTTTGAGTTTATACAAATAGTTTATAAAGATATAAGTCAATCTAAACGAACTCTAGAAATATTTGTCGTACACTTTGAATTTTAGTAAAAAAAATCATTTAATCCAAAAGATAAAAATGTAGCCATATCGAACGTGCCAAAACTTTGGCAACAAACTTGTATAAAGGCCCCATGAACGAGAAATGTCAAAATTGCCCTAGTTGGAGAGTCCACTTTTGGTATTGAGATAATGAAGTAAGACAAACAAAATAAAAGCTCTTGCGAAAATTAGTGTGGAGGAAGAACTGCCCAAACAAAACCCTAACATAGTAATATACAACATATGCCATATTTTTCTTCATAAAAGTTTGACTTACTTTTCTTACCCTATTAGTTTCTCGTGCGCCCTATTCAAATTATAAAATCTGAAATGTTTTAGCGTCTTTTGGTGGTTTTTATGGGGTGTTTATGCAATTCGGATTCTATAATCCGAACTGCATAGAGCGCATGAGAAATCAATAGGGTGGGAGAAAAAGGAGACTAAAGGTCTATACCTGTCCAAGACTTTTGCTCCCATATGAGTTAGTCATTACTGCATTAACTCCAACAATCAAGAGCGACGCCATCAAAGTAGAGAAATCCTCCTTAGGGATACCCTAAATTAACATCACCCATTGTCGTCCGATCATGAAGCTTTTCTGTGGAGTGCTGCAAAAAGAAGATGAAAAGTTTTCACCTCTATCGCGTCCTCCACCCACATACCATGCAAAGTTGTTTCTAATCATCCATTAACCCAACGAAGATCATCCCGCTCATTATCGCATTAAATTGATTTGTGTTTGACATAAAAAAATATCCAACTCAAGCCAATTAAATTTTATTGCATCAAATAATATATTTGATTAAAACCAACCAAACTCAACCCATAAACACCACTTTAACTTGTAACCAAAAAAAACACCGCCTTAACTGAAGTGCAACATAAAAAAAATGCAACGTAACAAAAAAAAATTGCATATAACACACAACGAATATGTAATAAAAAATTGCAGACCCAAAGTGAATGTAATTGGGAAAAAAAAAATTTAACGTTGTAAACTAATTAAGGAATTGGAGCTGTGACCATGCATCCAACTTCTAGAGATTGCTGCACACATGCATGCAGCCGAGGATCCAAACACTTTTAGCTCATGATGAGCAAAGAAAAACACAACAATAGGATTCAAATCTCCAATGGCATTACAACCAAAAATACAAGTAAAGATTACAAACCTAAGTGTACATCAAGAAAAATGAGCAACTTCAAATGACTAGATCGATCCTGGTGATGTAATTCCTCTCCATAAACGGGGCTTGGACAGAGTGAGAACTCTAAAGTTCCCTTTTTCTTTTTCTACCAGCACTTTTCTTCTCTTTCATGACATTTTCCTCACCCTCTTGTGCAGCATTGTTTTCATCAGAATCCTTAGCTGCCATGTCATCAGCTTCAACGGAACCTTCATCGTCCGACGACAACAACACCACTGTTTTGGCGCCAACATCCATAGTTTGTTTTTCTCGATCAGGAACAGATTCTTCAGCTGCTGCCGCCACATCATCACCTTCACCGTCGTTCAACGACGCTGTTTCAGAACTAACATCGATAGCATGTGCCACGTCATCACCTTCCAACGGTACCGTTTCGGCGCCAACATTCAGAGTAGGCTGTGTTTCTCGATCATCCTCTGGGTATGGGATGGTGAGTGTGACTTTGATTTTCACTATATATGTGACTATGTCGTGGTTCTCTTCTCCCGCCATAGAAATTTGAAATGCAGGTGAACCCTAACTATTTATGCTGCACTGCACACACCGAGAGATTAGAACCCTATTTGGTAATCAAATTTTTCTAAAAACTTGTTTTTTTTTTTTAAGGAATTTTTTTTAAAAACTTTTTCTATAATCTATATAAATTATATTACCCTTTATATAATTGTTTTTTTTTCCATACAATTTTATCTTTAATTACCAATCAAATTAAATTTCAAGCACTATAGTTAAATGTAAAATTTAGTCACAAACTATATAATTTTTTCAGATACGAAGACAAAATTTGTTCAAGCCATACAATATTGAAAAATGTGAAACATATCAAAATATTTTAGTAATGTCGATAACATAAACATTCAAATAACCAGACAAAAACAATCATCCGCAAAATAATTAACAAAACTCCAATGTTGCATATAAGAAAATCTAAAAAAAGCGCAATTCATACAATTGTTTTCAATATAAGAAATTGTCACAGTCGAACATGGAACCCTCGCATTCATAATATCCTATAACATAAGTTTTGCGATACTCTATGGCAGAATTTATGAAACCAGCTTATGACAATTTTCATGAGTTGTTTTCAACTTATATTCATAAGTTCTTAGTTCTTCAATATAGCTTATAAAAATAACTTATAACAATTAGAAAAACAATTTAACCTTATTTTCTCTTTTGCTATAAAAATAACTTATGCAAGCTTATACATAAGTGCTTGTTATGATAAGCGCTTGTGCTATAAGCTGCAAATAAGTTTTTTTTTATCTAAGCAGTCACTTAATCCAGATCTACTTAACCAAAACAAAAACATCAAAATCATAAACAACATCAAAATCATAACCAAAAGTCATAACAACAAAACATAAAAATCATAAACAACAACATCAAAATCATAATCAAAAGTCATAACTACACACATGACAAGGAAGATATCCGGTGAAAAACGCAATAAATCTAAATAGTAAAATCTAGATCAAAGAAGATTACAAACGAAATTCAAAACCAAATCTAGTATGAGATGTAACCTGACAAAGAACGGCAAATAAGAGAGGAAAAAACTGTGGAATAGATGAAGAATCGATGAGCCGATGAATAAGAAGAGCATCAAACCCTAGATCGCCATTTTTTCCATTTTGTGAGCTCTAGTTCACGTTCTCTGTGTTTCTTCCAAAATGAGACTATAAAAAAAATCAAATCTAGTTTTTTTAATATATGAGAATGCCGTCGAAGTTGTAACATATTTACTTGATAAAAGTTTGAATTACTTTTCATACCCTATGAGTTTCTCGTGTAAAATCTGAAATGTTTTAACGTCTTTTGGTGGTTTTTATAGGGTGTTTACGTCGTTCGGATTCTACAATCCGAACTACGTAGGGCGCTGATGTGTGGATTAAGAAAGTGTACCAAATCGTTTACCAAGTAATAAAGTGATAAGTAGAGTATCGTATCCACATGGATTTTCGTTTCGTCAAAACAATTTGTGTTGCTTATTTTCAGTTGACAATGAAATAAAAGAGTTAAAAGGTTAGACATTTGCAATTTTTATCTGTTTGCAACAGAGCAAGTTATTTGTTTTGGTTGCAGAAAAGTAAGCAACGGTTAGGATTCTTTGAATTAATCCCCCGTATTTATTATGTTGGATATTCAATAATAGTGTTGGGTATTTGAGTATTGGCTTCATTGTTGCTAAAACAAATACTCATGTATGATGTGGGATGATGTTCCAACATCTTGGCACGGTTCAGTGTGCCTTGTTTATGTGGCTTGGTTTACGGAAGCTTTATCTTATTAAAGAAACCACGCCTTATTTCTTGTTCGCCAAGTAACGTATTTTTTTCCATAATCAGCTGAGTGATTTGTTCCTAAAGTATAGACAATATTTTAGGATTCCTTGGTGGTATTTTTGTTTGTGAAATATATTTTCAAAAGAGATTTTGGAAGATTTATTTCTGAAGAATATTTGTTTCAATATATTTCTGAAAAGAATATTTGATACAAATATATGTTTGGCCTGAAGGAAGATTTAATTGTGCAAATATATTTCTAGAAGGAATCTTGGAAATAAATTTCTGAAGAATTATTTGTTTCAACATATTTCTGAGAAGAATATTTGATTCAAATATATGTTGCTGCTGAACGGGTATATAAGGAAGACTCAGACCCAGTTTTATTTACCAATTTATTGAATTGAGTCTTTTAGAGTTTTATTGTTAAGCCTTGTGCTTTATTTTCATAGCCTCTCTTTGTATCATATTGATGCACTGAGCAGGACATGTAGTTGAGTTGTATCAAAACCATAGCTTTACAAAAGAATACTTTTTAGGGTTTTGAGTCATTGTTATTTGTGAGCCTTTCTTGTATCACCTTGATACATGTTAAGTACTGTGTTTTATTGAGTTGTACTACTCTTAACCTTTAAAGCACGAAGGTAGTTTATGTTTGAAGGTAACTTCATCTTTTTGAGTTGTAATCAGATAATCACAGGGGCTATGATTGATTGAGGGAAGTGGGATGGGATCTCAGATCTATGAGTTCCTAGGTTGAAGTCAATACGGGTAGGTCCTAGGTCTAAAGTTGTAAACGAGGAGTTTGCTGAGAACTTAGAATAAGGATTACACTGGTGGATTTCCTTCCTGGCTTGGTAGCCCCGAACTAGGTTAACAAACCAACTGTGCCTTTTACCTTTCTGTCCTTTATATTTTCCTTGTTCTGTTTGTTTTCTGCTAGCTCGGTGTTGAAACATCTTACTCGACATTATGTTTGTGTCTGATGTTGAAACATCATATAAAACATCTGAAAGCTAGCCCACCAGAATTTCAAACAGTAATGTCGCGTTTATTTATCTTAGGTAAACTATGCAAGTGACGAGGCCGTTGGGACGTTACTAACCTAATCAGTCGTTAAGCTACATATGTTGATCACACGATGATCCTTATGTGTGGGGTCTATACTATCTCAGTTGACTAGGTCTATCCCTCCAATATTTGGTTGCACCTGCTGGTCCACAGTAACCCTTACGTGTGGGGTCTTACCACCTCAAAGGTAATTGAAAGCATAGACTTAAATTGACATTCCAATATTTTCAAAGGCAATGAAGATCAATGTTCCTGTAGGTCTACCATCTATGAATCTTAGGAGACTCGTAGCTCTCTCTCTCTCTCTCTCTCTCTCTCTCTCTCTCTCTCTCTCTCCCAGTAGTTCTACAAACGGGCATCCCTATTAGCGTCTACCTTACCAAGGGTTTAAGAGAATGGTTCTACTAGGTTTACTCCTTGGATTCGCTTGTTTCCTTAATCACTAGCTAGTTACATACTAGGTTCAGCAGATTTTACTCAATATTAGTAATGTCACCTTTAAGTACTTACTACTAGGGTCAACTCGTTTTCGGTATCTTTCGCTAGTTACTAACTAATTACTTCCTAGACATATAGATATTAATATATGAGATATAAATATCAAGATATTAGCATCAGGATAGTAATATCAATATTAGGCCCTGTCACAACCTAAGTATCCAATCTAGGATTACGATCCTTTGAAATAAATTATTCCTAATAAAACTTAATAGCGAACAAAAAATAAATAAAATAAAAACGACATTAAATTAAATAAATATCCAACAAAAATAAAAAAAGGTTCATCTTAGAACTCTAACCTAAAAATATTTAGTTACACATGGTAACTAAAAAAACAAATTACTAAAGATAAAAACATACCCTATAAAAACAAGGAGAAGATAGAAACTCCTCCAAAGCTCCTAGAAATGTCTCCCTCTTGAGCTGCTCCAGTTCTGAATGATAAATTCATAATGAGGAATGCTGATATTTATAGTGAGAGTTTCTACCTGAGTTTGGGCTAAAAATGCGAGCTTTACCCACAATAAGGCAGGAAAAGACGCTTTCGCCCCACACATTTTGGATGCATGGGGCGCACAGTACATGCCCTAAGCGCATGTGAGTGTGCTGGAAACCATGCCCTAGGCGCATGGCTCATGCCTTATGCGCATGGTCATGCCCTAGGCGCATGAGTGTGGTTTTCGGGCTCAAATTTTATGTTTTTCCGTCGTTTTAGGTGTTTTCCTCCAAATAACTTGCCTCGGGATCCGGGAACAGAATTCCTCCCTCTGTAAAGTCTCCTGAGGCCTATTGAATCTTCACTTTTGGTTTTCTCAAAGTCTTCACAAATCTTTGGATGTTCTAGAGTTTCTCTAGAGTTCCAAGGGAAAAATCATACTTTCTCTAATCCCTCTAATCCTTCTCTAGAGTTTCTCTATTTTCTCTACCTTTCATTTTGTCCCTGAGCCAGATTTGGCATCAGAGCTGGTTACGATACATCGGAGTTGAGTTTGAGCGAAGAAATCAACGGAAAGTGAGTTTTCAAGTGAGCAAGGAGTTGCTTTCTTAAAACTTAACTTTGCGGCCATTTGTTCGCGAAACTACCTCAGAGTTGAGTTTGAGCAAAAAAATCAACGGAAGTTGAGTTTTCAAGTGAGCAAGGAGTTGTTTCTGTGAAACTTCACTTTGCGGCCATTTTGTTCGTCAAACCAACACTATCATTTTGTTTGGGAAGTGAAGAAAACCCTTGGTTAACAAGTCTTCACCACCAACAAAATTACCGCTCACCACCACAATCTTCACCAAATAGTTTGTTGAACCGCCATCGTTAAAATGCCACCTCGAAGACAAAATGAAAGAAGTTTGAAAGAGACGGAGATGGAAGAAATGAGGCAAAAAATTCAACAACTACAAGAGACCGTCAATGCCCAACAATCCCTTTTGGAAGCACGATGAAGGAGATTCGAAGTAGATGACTCAGGTAGTGACTCTTCATCATCTAGAAGTAGTCGCTCACAATGATGTCAGCTTCAAATGAATGAAATTAGAGTAGAGATTCCATATTTTGAAGGGAATCTACAACCGGATGAGTGTGTGGATTGACTACAATCTGTTGAACGTGTATTTGAGAACATGGAGATTCCCGAGGATCAGAAAGTAATGAACGTTGTTGTCAAGCTGAAGAAACGCAAATCTTAAAAGAAAACGCAAGTGTGAAGGAAAAAGCAAGATCAAGACATGGGAGAAAATGCGTCATAAACTAACCCGTAAGTATTTACCACCTTGTTATCAAGAGAATTTTACACAACTACAATTATCCAAAACATCTTCATACAAAGCTCTTTTAGACCTATTCCATCAATTATCACAAACCCTCATTCCATCAATCTATTTCCTCATTTAGACCCCAACATAACACAATCAAAGAGAGAAATACAAATATACCTAAATATTTCATTTGTCAAGGGTATGAACACATAGCCTTAGATTGTGTCAATTGTAAAATAGTCACTATTGTTAATGGAGAAATAAACAATATTTTTGAAGAAGAAAAAGAAGAAATTCATGAATCGTTTGAAGGTGAGTCGATGGGAGAACCAATTTACGATGAAGAATATGTTGGCGCTGACATTTGTGAAGTGTTTGAAGAAGAGGGAAACATAGATCCAATATATGACGATGAATATGTTTCCAATGACATTCATGAATTTTTTGGAAAAGATGAATGCAAGTCACTAAAACTTTTAGTCACGAAGGAACCATTGAAGGATACAACAAATTTATGTATGATCCGTCCAATTCCTAAGCCACCTTGGGAAGTTGTTAGTATGGATTTTCCCCTTGGATTACTATGGAGTCTCTGCTACCTTCAATGTTGTCGATCTTTCACCATACTTTGGCGATGAAGAAGACTTTCGACTCGAGGACGGGTCTTCTCCAACTCGGGGAGAATGATGAAGAATAATATAAAAGTCTCTAGAATAATAAAGAATAATGTGGAAGTCTCTAGAACACCAAAGAATAATAAGGAAGTCTCTAGAAGACTAAAGAACAATAAGGAAGCTACTAGATACTCTACTAAATAAAATATAATAAAGCACTAGGAAAATCTTAATGTTTCTAGATCCTTCTAGTCATATGAACTAGAACATCCATATCTCTAAACTTTTCTTTGTTTCTAGATATTTCTAGTTTGTAATGAAGAGCCTTCATAGAGTAGTATAAATAAGGCTCACCACCAAGTGTTTACGATACTCAAGCATTGAAGCATTCAAATAATACAAACTTTTCTTTGAGAATATTAGAGAGTTTCTCTATTTTCTCTACCTTTCATTTTGTCCCTGAGCCACAATTGCTTTAATACTACTCCTTTTTGCTGCTAATACCTACTGAAAATAACTGAAAAACATGTTAAGAATAATGTAAGATGATCTGTTATCATCGCGTGAGAAATCAATAAAGTGGGTGAAGAAGAAGACTAAAGGTTTACACTCGTCCAAGACTTTTGCTCCCATATGAGTTAGTCATTACTGCATTAACTCCAACAATCAAGAAAGACACCGTCAAAGTAGAGAAATCCTCCTTAGGGATATTCTAAATTAACATCATCCATTGTTGTATGATCATGAAGTTTTTATGCGGAGTGCTAGAAAAAGAAGATGAAAACTTTTCACCTCTGACGCGTCCTCCACCCACATATGTCCCATGCAAAGTTGTTTCTAATGATTAGTTAACCCAACGTAAATCATCTTGCTCATCATCGCATTGAATTGATTTGTGTTTGACAAAAAAAAAATCCAACTCAAGCCAATTAAATTTTATTGCATCAAATAATATATTTGATTAAAACCGACCAAACTCAACCCATAAACACCGCCTTAACTTGTAACAAAAAAAAAAACACCACCTTAACTGAGGTGTAGCATAAAAAAATGCAATGTAATAATTTTTTTTTGCAAATAACATAGAACGAATATGTGATAAAAAATTGCACAGCCAAAGTGAATGTAATTGGAAAAAAAAAATAACTTTGCAAACTAATTAAGGAATTGGAGTCGGAACCATGTGCATCCAACTTCTATCAGTACTCCTCTGTTCCTAATTATAAGCAAATTTGATTTTTTTTAGGTTCATTTAATTAATGATATATGTGATCTATATGAATCACATACATCATTAATTGAATGAACCTAAAATGTTAAATTTACTTATAATTAGCAAGAGAGGGAGTATCTACCATGCATCTTTCAACAACAACAAAAAAAACTTCTATTAACCAAGTTGTTTGGGTTCCAGTGGCAAGGAGCTCCTTCCAAGGATGTACCTGGGGAATACCGGGTTCGATTCGTAGGAGGAACAACGTTTGGCCAGTGCGCATGCCTCTAAGCACGAGCCGGATTAGTCGCCTACCTTTGGTGAGTCGGAAACCGGTGCAAAAGCAAAAAAAAAATTAAAAAACTTCTATCTGCCAAACATGTCAATCTAACGGTTAACCATTGGCGGTAGAGATTGCTGCACACATGCATGCTGCCGAGGATCCAAACACTTTTAGCTCATGATGAGCAAAGAAAAGCACAACAATAGGATTCAAATCTAACGGTATTACAACCAAAAATATAAGTAAAATTATAAACCTAAGTGTACATAAAATGAGCAACTTCAAATGACTAGATCCTGGTGATGCAATTCCTCTCGATAAATGGGGCTTGGACAGAGTGAGAACTCTAAAGTTACTTTTTATCTATTGTGCCTCCTTGTCATTATAATATGGGTTAATCGTAATTGTCTTCATTGATGCAAAAGCCAAAAAGAATACGGGATGTTCCCTTTTACTAGGATACTATACTTGTCTTTGAAATCTATCTGTTTTTTTTCTTTTTTCTGTCCAGTATCATCAAGCAATGTAACTGAATTTGTGTTTTGAATCAATGGAACTTTAGATTGGTGATTGTGGTAGAAGTACAAATATATTACGAGGACACGGTAGCTGTTCCTACAATGCATAAAAATGAGCTTGAATTTGGTGGCAGCGTTTCATATTCCCAGTTTTTGGGAGAAAAAACAAATTAGGGACCAGTAACAAACCCGTGCTGACGCACGGGTACAGTAAACGTTTTTTGTTTGTAAAAGATGGTTAAATATTTATAAAATATTTGATGTAATTTAATTATTAGTTTATGTAACTAATTATTATGTGTTTTGAGTATATTTGTGTATAATATTTTTGATGCTATTATGTAAGTTGATTGAAAATAGAATGTAGAAAATATAATTAAAAGGTAATGTTAATGCAGTGGTACACTTGTGATTCACATTATCTATAAAAAAATTCCGAAATAAACAAATAATTTAAATAAGGACCATATTATGCACATGAAAGAAAACAAATTAGGGTATAAATTTTGATCTTAATGAGAAGCAGCTGGATGTAGAAAACATCAGTCATGTTAACGGTGTCAGTCCCCAGTGAGTTCAATTTACTCTAGTTTATTATCATGTGATTTATATATTCTTCATAACAGAAATACACGTGTCTTGAGAACAAATTAAAACAAGTACCTAAATCAAACATGATTTGTTTTTGGAAAAAAAAAACATTTGAAATGTCTTGTGATCTAAACCAGTGGCGGAGCCAGGAATTATGCAGAGCCTCGGCGAAATATTTTGCCAAATATTTTTAGAATATATATTAATCAGTTTTAAGAAAATATAAAAAATGAGAATTGGTGCAGTGGTTTGTTTTGTGAAACTATCATGAAGAACGGCAGTTCAAGTCCCTACAGGACCTCTTTTTTTGAATAAAAATATTTTTAATACAATAGAAAACAAAAAAGGAGGGTCAGCATGGATCGAACCAGCGCCTATGGGTCTCCTACGACATCCGGGCGTGTGCCTAGGCTGGCTGGGTGGTAAAACCGCCCCTGATCTAAACATAGGGAAGTATATCAAGTTGTAGTGAACAAAGTTTATCTCGCTATAGGATCCTTTTTATTTTTATCCAATGTTTTCCTACAAATGAAAGATCTAACTATTGCTATTAGTTCATGCATCTTCGTGATATTTTTGTTCATTACATATAGCAACACTCGCTCCAATATAATTCACCAGAATATAGGATAGGGAAGTATAAAGAGTTGTATACTTAATACAACTCTTTGCCAGTAATGTATGCATGTTTTAGTAGCAGGACATCAAATGAACATTTCCCACATTTTGCAAAACATGTTGCAACAAGGACAATTTATAATCTTTTTATATATACATTCAGAAGTATTATTAGTGCAACGTTCACATTAGCATCTGCCCATATACTTGAATCAACCTGGAAGTTAGCACCATAGGTACATACAAGTTACGATACTTAAACGTACACCAATACAAGTCGGCATATAATGTTTCAAGTGCACCGGTTAAAACAAAATATGGAACCTTTCTGTTTTGTTATAAAGAACCCAAAGATTACCAAACCTAATCAAGTGACCCAATAAATTACACTCCCAAATGGATTCAATCTCTCTCTCCCTTTGGTATATTTACGCACAAACCATGGCTTTCCCAGACCTGTAAATTTAATGGCAATCATCAATTTTCATGATATACACAAATATCAAATTGTGAGCCTAGAGAGACTAACAAAAATGCATGCACATAAGATATAAATTATAATCTATCAATGCCTAAAGTTTGCAATCACTAACCTTGCTTTCTCTAATTTTTCAACCACATCAAGCATAGCATGTATGGCAATTTTCTTCACCTGGTACCAAGAAGCAGTCATCAGTAAAAAACAGTACATAAAATCCCAATAAGAAATTGTTGACATGATGACAGAACACGGGAACGTAGAACTGAAATAGGCTTGATGACCAAGATTTCATACATTCAACAAGGATTTTATCTGAATTAAAACAGTCAATATTAGAAGCAGACATCAGGAAAAAACAGTACATAAAATCCTAATAAGAAATTGTTGACATGATGACATAACACGGGAACATAGAACTGAAATTGGTTTGATGATCAAGATTTCACATTTAACAAGGCTTTTATCTGAACTAAAACAGTCAATATTAGAAGTTAGAACCTTGTGAGCAATACTGTTATGAAAGCGTACTTGCCCTCCGGTGAGTGAGGATATATAAAAAGAATTTTATAATATTCTAATATTATGTTGGAATATTTTAGTTTATCGCATAAGATTAGTTTATTGGTTGGAGTATCTCTTAAGACTACATTCCATATTACTTAGTTATTTTCATGAATTTACTACCTATTCAATAAGGATTAAGAGTCTCGTATCCTTATATATAGGAAAAGTAAAATCAAATCAATGAAAGTAGTCTGGCAAACCTCAAACTTGTCCTCGGCGGATCTGTGATTTATCGGAAGCTTGCGGAATTCCTCTGTCAAACGGAAGCACTCACCAATATGTTCGGGAGAGACAAAATCAAGTGCAACCTTGATGCATGACTGCAACAGAATTATGCATATATTACATAAAACAAACATTTCAAGCATTGTTTCAACAGAAAAGCAACCGTGACATAAAAAGTGAGTTTGTGATGTATGGCTTCAACAATTTGCATAGGCTGAAGCCATCACGCTGTACTAATTAGGAAATATCCAAATTCAATTTTAGCCTTGTAAAGTTACAAAATATATCGCAAAGTTGGCCATAAAAAATACTAAACAATCTACTAAAATTTAGAGAATACAAGCACCAAGGATAAGAGATAAAACACAGAATAAATCATATCTCAATTCAGATCTTATCTAATTCAAGCTGTTATGCCTCGCTCTAAGCAAAATTTTATAGACGTTACACACTTCTTGGCAAACAGAGAAATTAGTACCATGTAAATAAGTTTTGGACAAAACTTATCTACAGTACCATAGGTACTGTTTTTGCTGTCCCCAATTAAAACAAGACATGTGTACCATTTAATCACCACATTTTAACACCGTTTGATTTCCGTTATTGGTTTTCTCTCCATTTCTCGCTCCCTCTATCTGCGTCGATTCTCTTCCCTTCTCTCATAACGTTTGAGATTTACTACTAGTCGTAATCATGGCTGATGATTTGACGTTAGCACCATGGCCGTCGGTTCTGAAACTGTTGAATATAAGTTCTTGTTGGAGGTTTATTGTGATGTCAGCGGCAAATAGGGTCCAGAGTGGTTCATGAATCACGACATGGCCGAGTGTTCCGGTGACGCAATTCGTCGGTTCATTGTCTGAGGAATCGGTTGGAAACCGTTTCGTAATTCACCAATTTATGATGGCTTACCTCCCAATTCATGTAGCAGCACCACCAATAATCACAACCGGATTTCCCGTTAAATAAGAGCAGTTCCTTCTGGGAAGTAACACAAAACAGGTGAATAATAAAGAATGCACCGACTAGAATCTGTATTACGATTGGAGTTAGTGAACCACAGCTTCAAGGTCGTATGCTATTGAGTATTGTGGGGTTGGAGATAGGTTTAGTAGCACTTTGATTTGAGTGGTGATGAGAAAGAACACAAGAGTCACTTAAAAGAAAGATTGAAGCTCATAGGAAGAATTATACAATTAATGAGTGCTTTATGTGACATCCACGGTAAGAGCAAGCCTTGCAACGGCTGCACTTATTTCTGTCCAGAGAGGTGGTACTGTTTATCCCGTGCGACTAAACTAACGAAAGTTGACGACGTTAAAATTGGGTGTTAAAATAGTACACGTGTCTTGTTTTAATTGGGAACAGCAAAAACAGTACCTATGGTACTGTTTTGTCCATAAATTTTACCTTCAGATTTCTGACTTGGTGAGGCAAACCAGCAGGAATGAAAACAGCATCTCCCAACTTCTGAATAAAAGTCCAAGGCTCAATTCCTACAAATGTCAACAAAGTGGTGCCATTTAAATTATCAAACTAGTCCATCCACAAACAACAAAGGAATATTTATAAATATTACTAACCATACTCTTTCTTAAGTTTCATCTTATGCTCCATAGTCAGATAAATGGTCTGATCATGAATGGGGTCAATAACCTACATTGCCAAAGGATGTCTCATTCAAGAAAATAAACAGCAAGGACTGCCTTGTAAACTTCGAATTTGATACAGAACATATTAAACATGTTGATTCAAACAATGACCTTTTGGACTGGTATCTACATAAAAAATGCATTTTCTTTCTCTCTGGTGACTGAACAAAAGTATATACTATTATCATAATAATGAAAGGACCGTAAATTAATAAACCAGTCAGACTTTATATGATGTTTCAATGCAGGTAATCACATAAAAAAAAATCTTAATCATGATGTTAATACATACACTTTACTAGACATTAATCATTTACTTTCCATCTTCAAATAATTCACAACTATTATTTATTACAAGATGGATCCTTCGCCCAATCCTTTGTGGCATGTATATTTGAATCTTATCGGAAGAAAGTATGGGAGGCATGGCAATGGGGCGGGGTGGGGACGGGTTTTGCCTTCCCCTTCCCCATCCCCTACTCCCATACACTTACCCGTTACCCAATGGGGATGAGAAATTGAATCCCATCTTCGTCCCCAATGGGTTCGGGTATTTCCGCCCCATCCCCGTCCCCGCAGTGAATCAATTTTTTTTAATAAAAAATAGTTTTTTTAAGCTTCAATGATAATGTTGTAATGCATTGTCCAACCATTTGTGCTCATTTTAACTGTTTCTTACCGAATAATTCGGTTGCTCCGTTAACTATCAATGAAAGTTCTTATATCATGACAATTATCAAACCAAATATCATGGCATATCATTATCAACCCCCTCAAAAAAAAAAAAAAAGACCTTTCTACATTCGGGTAGGGTTTGGGTATGAGTTCGGGGTGGGTACATATATCCCTGTTACCCGTCCCGTACCCGTATTTTGAAATCGGGGAAAACCCATACCCAAACTCCGTCAAATCGGGGTTGGTTTGGGCGGGTACCCATGGCCACGGGTTTTGTTGCCATGCCTATATGGGATAGAATCAATTTTATCCTAGTGCAACCCTCCAAAAGTTACAAAAAGGATATTTATATATTATGTTAGCAGCAGAGAAAGTAAATGGTCACGAGGGGCATCCATAGAGCTAGATAATGGAAAATTGTCTAAGCCGATTCTACCTGCTTTAAAGGAATGCAATTGACATGTCTGAACTCTCTGAAATGCTTCTTTAGATATTCCTTCAATTTGGGTACATCCTCTCTCCGAAAAATATCCCAGAGAGCACCTTCTAAGGGATCCCCTCCAACCACCAGGTCACCATCATTAGTGTCAGAGTGTTGGTGAAATATATCAACAGCCTCCCCGTCACCATGTAGCTCCCTCTTATCTTGCTCAAGGTGCTTACGTGTCAATTTCTTAATGACACTAATTTCCTCAGGTTTCAGTTCCACTTCAGCGATATGTGTCAACACATTTACCTTATAGCCAAATTACAAAAAAAAAAAAACATTTAATTTTCCTCAAAAAAATAGTCTCCTGGAACAACAAATCAATAATTATAAAGCACTAACAAAGAATTGATCAGGAAATGCATCATCCATTATTCAAGTCCTAAAAATACTTTGAAGTTTATGCCACTAGTCATAAAAAGAATACTTTTTTGAATCATTGTTACCAAAATACCAAGAGAAATAACAAATCAAATGCAGAAATCATCTATGACAGTGCAATGAACAAATAATTATGACATAAACTTGAAACTACACAGCAATCGGCTCGTAAGAAAATGAACAGATAAATGAAATGGCTTACAAAACAAAAATGCACATGTCCTACAAATTATGCACTTTTTTATACTATACTCAATTCATAATAACAATAAAACCTTTCATAAAAAAAAACACATAATTAAGAGGTTCTGGAAAAACATGCCAGAAAGGCAAAAAGGTTTTGAAGCATACTGCATCAGACACATCACAATGGAGCTTAGTCACGGAATCACCGCGTCCAAGATCCTGAGCAAATCCATAAGCAATATATGTTCTTGGCCCCATGTCAGGCTTTACACAATAATCCGGCAACTTCACAGCAAGGTTGAGAGAACCACTAAAAGGATCTGTATATTCTTTATAAGGCAAGGAAGAGATGAACTCAGCATGATGACGAGGTAAAAGTTCCTGAAATAAATCAGAAGGAGGCCAATCTTTCAATTTCAACACCTCAGGCCATTTAAGCCAATCGCTGCGACCATTTGTGTACCCAGTGAAGAATTGGTGGATATTAATATCTCCCTGCATTCAATGAACAACTCAAATAAAAAAGCAGAAATTACCAGCAACAGAATATCAAGTAAAGGCAGTAACATAAAGCAGTTACAATTCACCCGAGACTGTTAGGCAGTACAACTGGACAAAAAAAATTCAACAAGAAAACATAAAAAACAATAAGTCCGACTTAACATCAACATGCAGTGAGTATACGTAATAACAGGCAAAAATACCAATAGATAAATTGAATGAAGAGGTGCATTGACAACAATAAATAATCTGGATATGTGATGCAAAAACAAATTGGGACACCAGACAGCAAGAAATTTAGATAAATTTAAAAAGGTAAGATTACAAGATATTGAATGAGAAGTGGGAAGCAGCATTTGTTGAAAATGTTGGGAGAAACAACATATGACAAGCACGAACGACTGCGACTTAATGACTAATACATGCCAATTACACTAAAAAAATTGGCTTGAGGCTCACAAGTCACAACCCTAATGTTGTATCTCTTTTAACATGTAGAACTACAACCTTGTACTCTTATCTCTTCCTAACCCAAGAGGGCAGAATGTCTAGAAACTAATTTTTACAGAAGAACCATCCATCCACCAAAAAACAGGTGTACTAAAACTTCTATCAATCCCGAAAAGATGGAGGTGCTAAATTCAAAAAACATATGAAATTCAATGGTACAATAACAAACTGCTACAAACTATGTTTATAAATGAGATATAGCCTCAAACTATGTTTATAAATGAGAGATACATCTCCCCTTACAAGGTGGTTTTGTAGAGTTAAGTTAGGTACAATCCAAATTTTAAGAACGCTGGTTATATAAATTAGAAACAAGTTTCACACAATGATAATAAACATGAATTCCAGTAAGAACCCCTCCATCATAAGGATTGAGAAATCAAACAAACCTCACACCAATCTAAGCAATTAACTGCCTTCACATCCAAAACTACATCGTATTTAGAGTTGCTTATTTGACGGAATGCACGCCACATGACTAGTGGTTCCCAGCTTAAACCAGATGTGCATTCAAGTACATTGCTGACAATTACAGGCTCCCCTTTGCTCCAGTGCCATTGAAAATGTCTTAAATCTCCATGGTTTAGATCTACAGCCCTTGGACAATATAAAAATTTGTCACTTGAATCTTCATGAAAAGCTGCCTTCCTTGTGTTATTGTGTATATCATCGATGTGCCTAACAGGTTTCAAGCAAGAACACCTATTATCACGCTTCTCCTCTACATCTTGAAGTTTAATTGTTTCTGCAAGTTTGTTTGCTTTACATACTAACTCAGAGATACAATTTGGAGGAAGTATCCTTCTCAGTTCAAGGAAACCATGATCACATTCATTATCAGCTTTTGGACAAGGAATGCTACCATCACCATTTGCATGCCACCCAGATCTTGACCACTCACGAGTCGTAGACTCATCCTTTGCCTGTGATACATTTTCTTTAACCTGTTTATCTTCATTTCCACCATGTAGATAATCGCGACCTCGGAAAATATACTCGAGCTCAATTGGATCTGCACCACCTAGAAGCTTCCCACCACGGAGCTCGCAGCAACAGAGGAGACAAAGGTCAAAAGAGCATTTTGTACAGCTTCTATGGTAGTCAAATATTGATGTTTTGCAGTTGTCACTACAAAAATTGTGAATTCAACAAACAACTATATAGCCTTAGAATAAGTAAAAAAAGCATTGATACCAAATCAGTCCTTACCAGAACACACGCTCGTATTTAGAATAATCAGCCGGTTTTATATTTAGCTTTGAGAGTGAGAGCCCTGTAATTCACATCCCAAAATCAAATTATAAAATGAAAAATATATGAAACTACAAATTTTCTCCGACTATATAGGAATACCTCGTCTCTTGGCTTCTCTTTCCTTCTCAATCATTTGTTCTTCATTCAACCGTCTTAAATGTGGAAGAAGTCCTTTCAGCAGATACTTAGAGAACTCAACCTCCTCCTCGTTGTTGGTTTCAGCCTTACGCTTCATTTCCTATAGTAAACCAAATGGATAGATTTCAAATATAGACTACAGAAAAATCAGAAGAATAATTAATCGTGGAAGGGTGGATCACTGACATTGATGAGTTTAAAAGACCGCAAGCATGCTTTGCAATTGCAATTATCACAGCACACAGGACATGCCTTGGCAATATCACTCTCTTTCAATTTAGGATACCTTAAAAAGAGGCAACAAAAAGGCATAGTTTGATCAATATTTCATCAACCGAAATCCAAACGTGTAATATGTGCAATAACTTCGGGCAACATCCCAATTATCAAACAAGGCATATTCAAAAACAATAGAACAAACTGACACAACATAGGATGAAGCACGTTAAACAAAGTAAAACAGAAGTTAAGGAAGTTGTACCAATTGTTTAAACAGGGTATGCAATATCTTCTCCGTTTGCATTTTGTGCATCTGACAACCCTGCCCTTATCATTTCTCTGACATTGATGGCACATTAAGGATCCATCTTCAATCGACTGTTGGTTGAAAAACAGTAACAGAACCACAATTACATACATATAATGCCAAACTCAAACATATATAAATGAGCAGAGTGATGATCATGTAATGTTACCTTAGCATTACTCTCGCTGATTTTAAGTTTCTTATGGACTTGTGGAACCTCATTTTCGGTGGTTTCCTTCGCCGCCTTTCTCTTTCTGCCGCGTCTCTTTCTCTTCAGTTGAAATGATGAAGAGCCTCCAGCTGCCACATCATTATCACCTTCACCAGTTTCTTCCTTTATTTTGTTCCCTAACAACGCTTCTTCATCCCTCTTCATCTTTTCAATTTCTGCAAAACTCTTTCTTCCGCGTTTCTTTTTCTTTCTGCCGCATTTCATTATCGCCTCCGCAGCTTTACCGGAGGATGAATCCCTAGCTGCAATGTCATCACCTTCAACCGAACCTTCATCATCGTGCTTCAACAGCGACACCACCGTTTTGGCGCCAACATTCATGGCTTGTTTTTCTCGATCAGGAATAGATTCTTCAGCTGCTTCCACCACGTCATCACGTTCATCAACCTTCAACGACGCCGTTTCAGCTCCAACACCGATAGCTTGTGCCACGTCATCACCCTTCAACAGTACCGTTTCCGCGCCAACATTGGCAGTAGGTTGTGTTTCTCGATGATCACGATGAGGAATGGGTTCATCTGGGTCCGGGACGGTGAGTGTGACTTTGATTTTCACTATATATGCGACTATGTGGTTGTTCTCTTCCTCCGCCATTGAAATTTTAAATGCAGAGAATGGAGTTTTTGTTTTTTAGGGATTTGATTAATTAGTTTAACATAGAATAGAGGATGAAAATGGCGAGGTGAATGAACCCTAGCTATGGAGCATGCATTGCATATGGGTTTGTGGAACTTGTACTGCTACTGCTGAAAATGGCGAGGTGGAAAAACCTGAACGTCGAGAATGTTTGTTACTTGTATTAGGCATCAGCGTGGTATAGTGTAAGGAGTGGGGGTCCATAAAACCGATTCTAAAATAGCAATAAGTCATAACTTGCTCATTAAGCTTTTTTCCTCGTAAAATAAGTTGTACAATTAACTTATAAATATAGAGTAAATAACCACTTTAGTTTCTGACTTAGCACCGTGACTCGGGATTAAATACAAATAAGTCATTGACTATGCACTTTCATTATCACTTTAGTCATTGACGTTAAATAATTTTGTTAAGCGATGATGTGACACAAGTTTTGCGATGACATAACATATGATGTGCCACATGGACTAAAGTGAAAGTAGAAAACAGTCACTTTGGTCCTTGAATCATAAATCAATATCTGCAAATTGAATTTCAAATCTCTGAATCCTTAAATCTCAAATCCCTAAATTTCATATAATTCTCTCTTAAATTCAATATATTCAATTATATGTTGAAACGTGGTGCAATCTTTTGATTACTTTATGGTTGACCTTTATTTAATGACTTATTGTCTATTTGGAAGGGCTTAATTTTTTCAAAACCACGGTAGGAAATCACAGTGGCACAAAAGCTCCAAAGGCTAGCTTCATTAAGTCACGGCTTTGCTTTGATAATCACGTCAGCCGTGCTTTTGGGGTTGTAAACTTTGTACCAAACACACATTAAATAGTTATGTTATGGAAATATTTTGGTATTCAATTATGGAATCATTTTGGCATGTGTTATAATAGTTTACCAGCTTTTAACACTAATGTCTCCTTCCCGCTTCTTGCCCTGATGTCTTATTGATGTCACTAGGTAGCATTCTCTTAAATTAACAACTTGCTAGAGACCTAAATGAGTGAGAGTATTGTTTACTTGTTAGGGATCTAACTGATAGTAAATATACAAGTAAGAGACCTAATAGAAAGTTGGTGTTTAATAGAAGATTGATTTTGAACAAAAGAGAGACACTTACGGATTTGAGATTTAGGAATTTAGAGATTTGAGATTCAAGTTGGGGATATTTATTTTTGGTTCAGAGACCATAGTGACCATTTTCTACTTTCACTTTAATCGCTGTGACACCTCATATGACTTGTCATCGTAAAACATGTGTCACATCATCACTTAACAAAATTATTTAACGTCAGAGACTAAAATAATACGAAAGTGCAGAGTCAGAAACTTCTTTGCATTTAATTATGAGTCAGGAACCTTTGTGACGGCGAGGTGCAGAGTCAGGGAATAAAGTACTATTTGCTCTATAAATATAAAATGACGTAAAAGGATATTTTTAATTCATTGTAAAATTTATATTTACGTGTTTAAAATTTAATAATTTAATATATTTTTTATGTATTATTATTAAAATATAAATAATATTTAGAGTTATAATTGCACTAAAAAATGTATGTTTAAACTTTCCATTTTTACGAAAAAATTATAACGTAATTTATGGATAAATAATAATATTTAAACGGAAGACAATGGAGATTTATGAAAAAAATTATATTGGACTGAAAAAAAAATTATTATAAGCTCCGGTCTTAATATATATATTATAAAAATTCTATAAAAAAAACAAAGGAAGGCAATGGATATTTATAACGTAATTATAAAGGGTAAAAACGGAAGAAAAGTTATAAGCTAAACTCAAACGTTATTTCAAATATCGTCTGAAAAATAAGATATAAATTCATAAAATAAGCTATAAAATTGTTGTGAAAAGACTGTTACCAAACATGACATGACTTTTATTCTCAGATAAATTATAAACTTTTTTTTTCCTTCCTAAAAACTCCAACAACATCACAAATATCTAAGACAGACAAATTAAACCATCCAAAGGACCACATAAGAATACCACCATTTACACACCACCATATCAATCAATTCATTCAAAATTCAAAAACTACCCTACTGTGAATGTGATCACCATCATTTCATATCAATTCAAGTCATGATAAAAAAAAAAACACACCCCTAATTAAAATAAACAGCAGTACAGCACCACCACATGACAACAAAAGCAAAAAACTCATTCTTTGGCAGTTTTGTTGATCAAGGACTTGTGAATGTTAGGAATGACGCCACCACTAGCAATTGTTCCCTTGATAAGGGTATCAAGTTCTTCATCTCCCCTAATAGCCAGTTGCAAATGTCTTGGTGTGATCCTCTTCACCTTCAATTCTTTACTTGCATTTCCAGCCAATTCAAGAACTTCTGTAGTCAGATACTCCAAAATTGATGCCAGATAGACTGCAGCTGTTGCTCCCACACGTCCATTAGCTTGGACTCTTTGCTTCAGCTGTCTGTGGATCCTACCCACAGGAAACTGGATTCCAGCACGAGAAGAACGAGAAGTGGGTTCCTTCTTGTCTTTGTTAGCCGCAGTGGTTTTCGCTGCAACGAGTCCTTTTCCTGCCATTGCTTAATCACCTTGGAATCGAGAAAGAGAAAGAGAGAGAAAAGAGTGAGAGTGTGAAATTAGAGATTTTAGATCGAAAAGAAAATAGACAAGTTATAAGCTATTCGCTATAAGTTATAAACTAACTTCTTGTTGAGAGGGACTGTCAAGGTGACAAAATTATAATTTCAGCATGATGATGAATGAATCAAATTGTAATTAAGAAAGTTAAGAAGGAATTACTAAGGTTAAAAATGATTAAGGAATTAAGCAACTTGCAAGCAGTTCAAAATCTCACCAAAATGTATTATAAATCATATTGGAATAAAGACATATAAAAAAGATCATATCAGCATAATGAATGAATCAGTTGTGATTTCTAATTTCCCTTTTGTTTTGATTAGGGTTATGGAAAAATTGAAGTTGAAAATCAAATCAAAAACTAAATTCATTAACAAACCAAACCAAACCAAAGGAAATCTAAACATCATCATTACCGAACAAAAGGAAATTGATTTACACTTACTCGGTTAGGGTTTGTGAGATGCAGACAGATGAAGAGAATAGAGATCGCACTGACGGTAGGTGACTAAAGGTCGTGGCGTGATTGTGGACTTTGATTTCGACGGAGAGTTAGAGATGGCGACGAACACGGTCGCGGCGTGATTGAAAATTGGTGATCGATGGAGGTCGCACAAAATCACTAGAGTGTGAAGAAG
>Ga0315914_1003230_pt1 | contig 24812 bp, 8 predicted proteins | sample MpolenodulesMG_FD_203920 | JGI IMG/M metagenome (GOLD analysis project Ga0315914, IMG submission 203920) | Medicago polymorpha root nodule microbial communities from Los Angeles, California, United States - elongated nodules | ecosystem: Host-associated > Plants > Roots > Nodule | place: USA... | reverse complement strand
AGAGAGAGAGAGAGAGATAGATAGATAGATAGAGAGCATACAAAACCAATTTATATTGGTTCCTTCCACAACACGGGAGTAATCCAGTCCCCTTGCACTTCTAAGAGATTTCACTATAATCTTACTAGATTACAATTGCTCAAGGACTCTTCCAAGAGACTTCCAAATACTTAAGCACACTTGCAAGAGACTTCCAAATGTTCAAGGTCACACCAAGAGACTTCTAATGCTCAATCACTACTGAAAGAGACTTCCACTGCTCAAGCACATCTACAAGAGACTTCTTAACTGCTCAATGACACTTCCAAGAGACTTCTAATGATCAAGAACACATGCAAGAGACTTCCAATGATCAATCACAATTGAAAGAGAGTTCTAGTGCTCAAGCTTCACAAGCAAGAGACTTCTATTTGTTTACAAGTAAACAAATTTGTTCTTACACTTAATATATAATCAGAGGTGTAAACTGAACAATGTTGAACAAACTCTTAAGACTTTAGCATTTCTAAGATACAAACTTTGATAAGAAATTTCTAAGTATTTTTGCGCTATTTGATTTTGACAGAGTAATTGCACAGTAAAATAGCAGAGTCTTGTTGATCTTTTTCAGATCTTCAGCGCCTTTTATAGGCAGGGATTCGAGATACATTGGAGAAGAGTGTCAGCGCATTAAGAGTCGTTGAAAAGCTTCAAATAAAGGATGTTGGGTCATTGCCTAATATGGATAATCCGTTGAATACTCATTTGAAATTCATTTGTTGAAATTAGAATTAACCGTTCATTCTCTTTGTGCTTGAAGTTATTTGTCTGTTCCTACACGTGGTCAGAAGAAGACAAAATTGTATTAAGATCCTTGATAGAGACAACTATAGAAGGCGACAAATCTGGCATGGAGTCTGTGTCCCCTCAAGATCTTCTGATTCTAGGGGTCTTCCAAACCTGATAGTGACCTTCCAAGTCTTATGGGGTCTTCTGAGTCTGATGATCTTTACAAAGTGTGATGAGGTTAATTTTCAGCTTCTAAGTGGCGTCCTTTTCTTCTGATCCAAGATGTTAACTTGTGGTTGACCTTTCTTCAGATCTTCTACCATAGTCTTTTAAGCTTATCTTGTGTTTCTAATGTTGTAATACATTTTCAATTCATCAATAGAAGATGGGCACACCTTGAGAGAGATAGAAACAAAGAGAGTGATATGATATATATGATGTATTGATTATGCGGTAAGAAGAGAGATAAGGAAAAAATAAAGTGGTTTAGGAGTGTTCAACTATAAGAGTTGATAAAAAATTATATAGACCATGCATGAAAAGTAAACGTCGAATTTAATTAGCATGCATTTATCAAATTTTTCAAAACGATACAATATGCCATCAGCATGAGTATTAGGCATGGCACAATTTATTTTGGTCACAAAGCCTTTTTATTTCAAATCTCTTATCGAGATTTTCTCAAGTCTCAACAATTGCCTGAAAAGAGGCTGAATATTCTGTATATGACGTAATTAATGATCCCAAAGTTTAAGTCAAAGACTCACATACACATGCAGACATCGAATATTGTTGGTCCAAACATGCATTCATATGCAGCCAGAACAACATGTGGTCTCAGCACATGTTTTGTAAAGCTTAATCTCCAAAGAATGGGTACTCCTAAATTCAAGTTATAACCCGTACCGGCATCCCATACTTATTTGTTGATTACTCATGGGTGTATACAGATTTCGTGCCAATATTAATTTTCAAAACAAAAATTTCGGGCTCTCCATTTTTGTAAACGAGGTTAAATTTTAAAAGAATAATGATATATGAGCACAAAAGTTGACGTAAGTAGGACATATTATTTTAATTAGGTCAGATTCTTTTAATATTTATCCCAACCTCTAGCTGCATGCACAAATAAATATGGGTTGTTTGCAGGGCCATATGATGATGTACGGTGCCGACTGTCGATGGTAGATCTCAAGCAGGGGCGTAGCCCTTCAAGACCATGCGGTAGCCAAGGCTACCTTAAAAAAAAAAAATACTAGAATGAATTGATATGTTTTTATATTTAGCTAACCCAAATAAAAAATATTTAACTATTCCAAATAAATTTACTTGTTAAATTAGCATAAATAAGGAAATGAAAAAATCACTACGTAATAAATTTATTTGTATTAATTTAACACTTTTGGTATCAACAACAAATTTAGAGAAAACTTTTTTAAGAATAAAAATTGTTAAAACCAAGGACGGACCTTAAGGACGGATCTTGGGGAGTGCAAGAAGCTCTACCGGACCGGACCTCTAAAAACTATGGGCCTCAAAAAAAATTATAATGCCCACCCCCACTTAAATTAAAAAAGGGTTAATATGTCTTTACCTCCTGTAATATAGGTCATTCCCTGTTTTTCCCCTGTAAATTTTTTTTTATTTACCCCCTGTAAAAAAAAATTGTTTTGATTTACCCCCCTAATAGGCCAAACAAAAACCAATTTTATATTTTTTTCAAGAAATTTTCGTTTTTGTTTGGCCTATTAGGGGTAAATCAAAACAATTTTTTTACAATGGGTAAATAAAAAAAAATTACAGGGGGAAATCCGGAAACGACCTATATTACAGGGGGTAAAGACCTATTAACCCATTAAAAAATTACATGTTACTTTTTTTTTTCTTCAGTACACGTATGAGTTTTTTCTACTCTAATTCTACTTATTGGACATAAATTTGATGCCATCAAACCACCATCAATTTGTATAATCACTTAATTAGTCAATTTGAAAAGTTATTTCTTTAAAGAAATCACAACAATTATTTCTTTTTCGCATAAACCATTTGTTTTCCCCTTTCCTACGACGTAGGGGTGACATTCCAAACGACACCGTTAGGTAAATTTCATCTCTCTTTCACTTAATTTTATTTTGTTTTGTTTCATGTTTAAAAGTTCTTCTGATTCTGATTTTTTAATGAAGCTTAGCTACACACAAAAAATTGCGTTTTTATTTTACTAGGACCTATTTTAAAAATAGAATCGAGCCTCCTATTTCATAGGAACGGCCCTGGTTAAAACAATAGTCATAAACAAATTAAATGTGAGAGAAATTTCCAAAATATATTTGAAAAGTTGCAATGGTTAAATAGATACCTTCTATAGAAAAGGTGTAATGTTTGACAATTGAAACAATGTAACCATTCATGAACAAACTCTTCTAAAGGGTTGTTTCTCTTCACCAAATGACATAAGTTTCTCTATAAATAGAGACACTTTAGAGGCAGAAAAGAAGTCATGAAGAAATTAGAAATATAGACAGAAAATCACATTGTTGTGAGTCCAAATTTCCCCGAAAATTATACTAAATCATTCTTTCTTTTCTCTAGTGCACGAGAAAATTTTACAGAACTTTATTCTGTAAACTACCATTGTCGATATGCTTGATGTGAATGTGCAAGTCACTTTAAGGATTCCATCGTATCCTAAAGGGGAATCGCCGGTATAACCCTTTTGCATCTGGTTAGCATAACTGTGGGGGTGAATCGAACCTAAGGTTAGTGTGTCCCACACACGCTTTGGAATTTATGTGCACACTTCATCATCTTGTTGGTCAAGTTATTGCAGCAAACCCCCAACACAGGTTCTAACAATCTTTAGGTTTGATTTATGATTTTTTTTGTATTTATTCAATGGCTGCAATTTTGGTGGAGAAATGAAGGCTCATGATTATTTATTTATGTCAGTGGTGAAAGATATAAAGGAAAAATCGAAGTTCAAATTAAAATGCATGTTAATTAAATACTTTAACAACAAAGATGTAGACATAAAAGTTTGTGTATTATTACAATATACTTAATTGACAAAAGTGTCATGGTTTGATGATAGGTTGTAAATACTATCAAGAGTATATAAATTGATCCATAGGCATAGCTATGAGAGCTCAAAATCTATATAAATGATTGAATATTCAATGTTTATAAAAGTTAAAAGAAAATCTTGCAATTATTTGACGAAATGATTGACAGGATATGATGTCTTCGGATATGATGTTGATGACATTGAAGACATCATTAGGGATGTGGTACAAGCCCAAATCTAATTGATCACCAATGGTGGAAACTCAACCCCACACTTGAGTAGCATCAAGTATTGGGTTCAATGGTGAAAGTACACTATTAGAGTGATTGAAGTAGTTGACGATAGATACATCCCAAGGGGTAAAAGTACTTAGACCATAAGAAGAAAATGGGTAGGATGAGGTTTTTCCTCTTAATGGACATATAGCATATATTTGCTAAAATGCATGACATTTCTAATATAGTCTACCTATATGAGAATGAAGTGGGGCCGCTTCATTGAGTTCAAAGGGTTGACTCTTAAATTCTCATGAAAAGGATACACGGACACAGGGCCTTAACAAATGTGTCATTTCTATTTGGGGATGAGTGAAAACTTAACTCACTAAGTAAAGGTTCAAATCGTGAGATACCTTTATCTGAAATCATGATATTTCCAGAATAATGAATTTAGATATATTTTGAAAATGGTGGGGGATTGTGAGAGAAATTTATAGAATATATTTGAAAAGTTGCAATGGTTAAATAGATACCTTCTAGAGAAAAGGTCTAATGCTTGAGAATTGAAGCAAATGTAACCATTCATGAACAAACTCTTCTAAAAGGTTGTTTCTCTTCACCAAATGAGATAAGTTTCTCTATAAATAGAGACACTTTAGAGGCAGAAAAGAAGTCATAAAGAAATAGAGAAACATAGACAAAAAAATCACATTGTTGTGAGTCTAAATTTGCCGAAAATTATACTAAATCATTCTTTATTTTCTCTAGTGCACGAGAGAATTTGACAGAACTTTATTATGTAAACTACCATTGTCGATACGCTTGGTGTGAATGGGCAAGTCACGTCAAGGATTCCATCGTATTCTGAAGGGGATTCGTCGGTATAACCCTTTTGCATCTGGTTGGTATAACTGGTCGGGGCCAATCGAACCTAAAGGTTAATGTGTCTCACATATGCCTTGGAATTTATGTGCACACTTCATCATCATCTTGGTCAAGTTATTGCAGCAAACCCCCAACATAGGTTCTAACATTAAACAGATAATGAGTTTCATGCAATTAACTTATTTGTTTACAATGAAATAGACATTATTAGTTTATTTAGTATACAATCAATTACGAATAAAATTGACTTTTTGAAATGCTTAGTGTCCAACTTTTCTAAATAGCTATTATCAATTTTTATTTTCTCTGTTATTGTTTTATTTACATTTCATGTAAATAAAAATTATTGTGATTTTTGTATAACATATTGGTTAAGTTTAGGTGACCAAAATAGGTTTTAACATTGTATATACTTTGAATGAAGTACACATATATAGATAATCTCTAACCCTCTGACAAGATAATTGTGAATTGGTTTTGACTCAACGCAAAAGCTATAAAATCCAGGTGCAATGCAAACTTCTGAATATGGTCAATATCAACTTATATGCCTTAAATCCAAACATCATAAAACAATAGAAAATCACGTTCAAAGCTGTTGAATGTACAAATAGAGAATAACAACGTGGGTCCAAACACTCTAAGTGTAATTAGTATTACAATGAGTTTGTCAGAATCACAGTGGGTTATAATAATTTTGTAATGACTTAATGTGATTGTCACAAACTCATTGTAATATCAAACATCTACTAATGAAGATTGCCAATTGATATATCTTAAAAAAGCGTTTACGAGAGACTTATATATATGTAAGAATAATAGAGGGAGTTCATATCATCTCATTTATTTTTGATGAAAAAAAAAATTAGGATGAGAGGGGTGTTGTCTCAAACCAATGTAGGGATCTTCAAACTCAAAGAACACTTAAAAAGAAATTTACATTTACTTTTTGAGTTTCGAAACGTCCTGCAAGGTTCAATCGTCTTATGAGGTCCACCAATGACATGTGACTCTGGGGCCAAGGCCCCTTAGTGTTGGTCTGAAAGCAAGCGACGAGCGCACACATTGCTTCTAGCCAAGGGTACAAGTTAGGCTGAAACCTCTGGATCTAATGTCTTTTTTTTACTACTAGACCAAACTCAACGTTCGACGATGACTTACATATTTATTGATTTTACACATTAAAAAAATGACAATTTCATCAATATAAAGCTATATTAGTTTGGGAGTGATTTAGATACTAATAATTAAATGATACATTTAGGAAAAAGTACTTGAAAATTAAGGTTATGTTTGAATGGATGGTTTAGGAGAGGAGGAAGGGCATAATTTACTTTTTAATTTTAAATTACGAACACTATAAAATATTTTTCTAAAATCAATTAAGTGTGGTTGAACTATTATATGATTATTAATCAAGATGTTCTTCTACTTTTTTAAAATATGATTGTTCTTTAATTTTTAAAATATAAAATATATATTAAAATATAGACTTATCCATTCAAACTCCTCCCTTCCAAAACCCTTCAAAAACCTCCTCCCAAACACTCCCTAAGTAATTAACATTAACAATATAATATTAAAAATTGAAGTTACAATCTATTCGCAACAACTTTTTTATAAGGGTCTTGTTAACTAGTGCCCCGGGGCACTAGTTAAGGAAAACAAAAAAGGAAATATTTACATTAAAAATATCATTTTTTACACTTTTTAAACTTTGATTACACAAATTCCAAGGTACTTATACTATATTTGGTTTCCTTAACCAGTGTCCTAGTTAACATTTCCTTTTTATAAATGTACTCCTCCTTGCAGAAAGAATGCAGTGTTTTAATGTCAAAAAAAAGGACCACATCATGTAATTCTTAACTTTGGAACTGCCTCCATCTTCAGATTGATAAAAGGACAAAGTCTTAAGCCATATATCCAGTAACAAAATTAAGAAAATTAGTGCTTTTATATTACTATAAGCTTAGGATTCTATTGTTTTTTGGTGGAGTCATACTAAATGATTGCATAGGCCAGAAAATAGTATAGAAAGCTTTTCATAGGTATATTTTATTATTCCTGCCAATAAAATTGTACTAAAGAACAATTTTTAAAAGCTTTAGAAGAATCCATTTCCCTTTAGAAGGATAAGGGAATAGTATGGTGAGTGAGAAGAGTCATTAAGAGGCAAAGAATATCACTTGTCTGTAAGAACAAACAACTACACAAATCAATAAGGTACTAAAACTATAATTAATAATAAACACTAAGAAATGTAAGACAAGTAAGAATAAGGATCTAGCATATTTCATCTTGCCTTGAATTTGAAGCATGAAATATATCATCTTTACAACCCTGCATAGCCCTTTTGAACTAGCAGCCTTAACAAGTAAAGAACTAAACCTTTTTTCCATCACTTCAAGTATATACTTATATATATACAAGTCACAAGAGCCCTAATTTACACACAACATTTGTATCCTAGTCCTGTGTTTAAGGTTTTTTCTTCACAACTTTTTGTCCTTCTGAAATTCCCTTCCCTTAGCTTTTTTTGTTAGATCAAAAACCAGAAAACTTAGAAATGGCAAATGAGCAAATGAAGCCAATTGCTACTCTTCTTTTGGCGCTGAATTTTTGCATGTATGTGATTGTTATAAGCATTGGTGGATGGGCCATGAATAGAGCAATTGATCATGGTTTTGAAATAGGTGAGACTTTCTTCGATCTTTTCGTTTTATTTCATGGTAGCAAGAACTAAAAGTGAGTTCGAACACATAAAATTGATTTTCATATTTGAGTGATGTCAACTAGAATTGATTTTGTCTTTAGACTTGATTCTTAGTTGAAGCTAAAATTTGCAACTTTTGAATCCAAACATGATTTTTTCACTCATTTTTAGCTAGAATCAATTATTTTATAATCAATTTTTATCGCAGCAGAACCATACACACTTAGAACGAAGCAACATCTTGTAAATTTACTCATTTAGCTTGGTTATGTTTGCAGGTCCAGGATTTGATCTTCCTGCTCATTTTTCACCCATATATTTCCCTATGGGAAATGCTGCAACTGGATTCTTTGTGACATTTGCTTTGATTGCTGGAGTTGTTGGAATTGGATCATTGATTTCAGGACTCAACCATATCCGTTCATGGACTTCAGAGAGCTTGCCATCTGCAGCTTCAGTTGCTTCTATTGCATGGGCTCTTACTGTTCTTGCCATGGGGTAATCTCTTCTTCTTTTCATCTTTATATTAATGATGATATCATCAAGGTTACAAATTGAGGTTGCGGTCACAATCGTATTCCAACCCTTATATTGCATATAATCACGATCAAATGCGTCTCTGATGTTGCCTCAATGGTGTTCACAACCGTGACACAGATTACGATCGCAAACCTTTCTTCCAAACCTTGGATACCATAGTATACAATCTTTTTTTTTGTTCTAACTAAATCGTATTTCGTAATATCACTTCTGTAACAAGTTAAGTGGAATATGATTTGTGCAGCTTTGGATGCAAAGAGATTCAGCTTAACATCAGAAATTCTCGTCTGGTAAGACAGGAAAAAATATTCTATTGTCATTTTTCTGATGTTCATATGAAAGTTCCCTTAACAAAGAGTTTTGAATTGTTCAATTTTGCAGAAAACTATGGAGGCTTTTCTGATTATCCTTACAGCTACACAGCTTTTCTACATAGCTGCTATTCATGGTGCTGCTGCGATAAGGAGATGAATATAATCAATGATTGAATGTGTTGGTGTGATTTTTCTTTTTCTTTACTTCTTTGTTCTACTCCTTTTCTTATCTCCTTGAATTATTTTATTTATTTTTTGGTGTGGTATATTACATGATTGGATTTGTATTGGTTAAGAATAATGTGTGTACAAAAGATATTCAACATTAATATCATCTGTATTATTTTCACTTCTGTTTTTTTTTTTTTTTGAAGAAACTTCTGTTGTTTTCTATCAATGTTCATAAATCTGCATTGATGTGTCTTTAAAAAACATGAAAAATAGAATAAAAGTAATCTTTTTTCACAAGATCGTATGAAAAATTAATTTGAGTCAAGAGTTAAGAGTTTTTTTAAGGGTTCTGTGACCTTTAATCTGGTAAAAATGCAGTGACATTTTCCGTAGAATGTAAAACAAAAGAAAAGAAGAGTATTTTTGCGTGAAAATGAATCTTAAATTTGGTAATTCCCTTGATACGAAACTTTCTTCAGCATAACATTAATTCAGATGTACATATCCAAAAAAGAAAAAACTATTTTTTCTGTATCATTCAAAAGTATACCTTCAAACAGTTTATGAAAGGTATCCTATAAAAAAAAAAAAAAAAAATTGAAGTAACTGGCTCCGTATATGGTAGATAATTAGAATATGGTTTAGGTGCATATGCACTTGCTATTTTCTAGCTCACTTCATTTCAATTTTTTTAATGCAAAATAATTGAAGGGCCAAATTTGACTATAAGTTACATCAAATATGGTGATGAAAAGGCATGACTGTATATGACCTTGACTGCACCTAATCTTGGTCTTAAATCATTGGTTGTAACTTGTGAGTTATGATCATGACTAGATACAATAATATCATTACTCATATCTATATGGTGAGTTATGATTAAATATTTGAACAATAATGTACACAGTATATATTTTGAAATTCGATAATCTAATCCACATCACCTAATAGAAAAAGACTTCGGTGGTGGTGGTAGTTGTAGAAGAATAAGGTCAGATCATTGGCCCACTACTCTACATCGACGAAAAAGGGGGAAGATAAGAAAGAAAAGAACAACAATTGCAAGAAGTGTAGTTTTGAGAAGTTCTAAAAACAAAGATATTGAGCTGACACTGTTTCTAACACAATTACTACAGCAATCCTCACTGTATATAAACCTCATATAGTTGGGCCTGTTGCCCATTATTTGTTTGGAAAATAAAAAACAACACATATTCATCAAAATATCACAAAAATGTCTGAACCAAATCCTAAGTCTTCACAGGTTTGACACATCAATTGAGATCCTCGTGCATGTATTTCTGCAAGAGAAACAAATTACCAAGGTGTCAACAAAAACTCAGTTTGCAGTTTCAAAATGTATGTTGAATTGTTGATAGTTTGATACTACCCCCTGGACTTGCAAAAAAAATACATGTATCTGGTCAAAATTTGGACAAAATATATGTACTTTTCGCTTATATTCAAATCCAGTGTAGTTAGTATACTCTATACTATACAATACAATTCTGCTATGTCAAGAAGTTGTCTTCAGTATTAGACATACAAAATATTATGTTTCAGTTCGCACTTTTGCTCTACAAAGGTGAACTTTGAACAAAAAGATCCAAAGAATCAAAGAGAATACAAAAGAAATAGAAAATGCTTTAAACAGAAATGTTATATTTGTACATCAATAACTGAAACGAATACAAGATCTGAAATATCTGACAATCGAAGTTTAAATCAGAAAACCAACAATCATTGTAACTGTGACAGAAAATGGAGGAAATATTTCATTTTCGCATATAGACTACACAAACTATGCACCAATTGAATCTTTTAGAGTCCAACAATGATTGCTCAACTTAGTTGAAATCATGATCATGATTCTGGCTGAACAATAAAAAGCACACTCCCTAAAAATTCTAGAAGACTTACACCTTCCGAGTGTTGCATTCTTTTAGTAATCCCCAAAAATTTTGACTTCAGAATAATAGGCATAGACTTAATTAACTTTAAATGAATCATTGCCAGCTCAATGATGCATTCTATCTGGACTCATTAAGCTCGTATATTATTTTCTAATATTGATTGACTTTTAGTTGGCACAAATATGTTATTTGAATATCTCCAAATTTTGTAATTAATGGACCAAAAAAACCAAAATACTCGTCATACAGATGAAAACAACATATGAGATTCTACAAAGAATATCATAATGAACTGAGCAGTAAACTAGTGATGATTACAACGGCATCAAACTTTTATGAAGACTAGTTAGCTACCATGAAAAAGGGCAACTGCCTAAAACAATGACAAACAGGCATGAGGTGTGTGTGCGTCTGTGTCGCAAAATTGCAAGTAACAGTTTGAAGTTGGTGAAGGGGGTTCAAAATATACACATCACAAATAAAATTTTCCAGGTTAAAATATATAATCCCTAACCTGAATTTATCTGCTAGAGCCGGATAGAACATCAAACAGGCCACAGCAACTCAACCAGGACGTCTTATGCACCATAAGCGGAGCTACCGGGGGCTGCATGTCAATAATTCAGAAAAGAAAAGCTTATAAAATTAGTTATCAGCACAAAAGTTCAGACACTAAAACTATCTAATGAAAATCACACTCACTAACAACTTCAGGAGTATATTAACAAATTTAAGATATATATAGCGTGTCAGTGTGTGTGTCTGATAGAGAGATGCAAAACCTGATTTTCAGAACTTTCTGCAGCATTGGATTCTTTAACATTTTCTACACCCTTAGTAGATTCAGGAATAGGACTTTGAGACACTGATGAAGATACTTTCCCGTCAAATTCCCTGGTCTCGGGTTCCTTCACACTTGATATTCTAACAACCTCATCAGGTAAGACATGTACTTTGTCCTCACTTCTCTTCACAGCAAGATCAGTTTCCGTCGATTTCTCTAGTATATCATTCACAGTACCTCCGCTTTGCATCTCAGAGACAGAGGTCACAGCCTTAACCAAATCATCAGAAACTTCTGCAACTGAATTAACACTCTCCTTAACTGAATCAGCAGAAGATTCTGCAACTGAATTATTCTTATAGGACTCGTCCTTTAAGTTCTTCACAGTACCGGTTTCAATCACATCATTTGAACCGCCATTATTCTTCCGACTCCCATAATTCAATTCCTTTGGAGAATCAATTTTCTCCAAACTCTCCTCAGATTTCATATCCCATTCTATCTCAACAACACCTTCCTTTCCTCCCTCGGCTTCGCCAACCTTTTCTTCCGAGGACTTTGCAACAACAGCAGCCGATGGTTTCACTTCAATCTCCTCCACCTCTTCACTACCTTCATTGAATTGATTATTTTGATCATCACCGTGGTTCCGATACGCAGGCGAATCACCATCACTTCCTTTCTCATCAATTGACTTCAATTCATTCTCCCCTAAAAATTATTATCAATTAAACAGCCTTATTAATATAATCAATCACAACCTAATTAACTACTCCAAACATAAATCAATCAAGATTAAATCACTTATAGATAGTGAAAAACATGCAAATTAATTGCGTATTCACAAAACATCACAATTTAATTAAAAAAACAAAATGAAGAAAAATAAAATTGAGCATCTAGCTTGGAATCTACAATAAAAAATAAATCAGCAGAAAAAGACAAAAAGATGCATGAGAGAGAACCTTGTTGTTGTTGAGGGTTGTTGGAGAAGGTGGTGGATTCGATTTCTTTCTTTTTCTTAGCAGCTTTTCGCTTCTTAGCACCTGAAGGCATGGTGAATCTTTCTCTCTCTTTTACTTTTTTGTATGAGCAAGACAAAGATATAGTTTACTCTCTTTTTGTAAATTGCTTGCTTGCACAAAATCGGAAGAAAGTGGTAGTGAAAATGGGTCACTAGCACTTGACTTCTCTGTTTTATCTAATCTATCACTACGAAGAGTATCAGATTATCTTATACTTTAGATACATCAATTATTCAATCAATTTAAAATATGGTTTTTTATTTATAATAGGAAAAAAAAAAGTATTTTCAGATTTTTTTTATCAAGAAAAAATAATTTTGATGATGTTTTACTGTGTCAAAAATATTACGATCAATCTTATACTTGATTTTATTCAAGGTAAATATTTTAAATAAAAAATCATGATTTTTTCCTCGATCATTAAGAATGTTGAAATTGTTTGTTTGGATATCGTGGTTGAAGTTTGAATCTCAACTCTTTTGATTATGTATGTGAGATCACAATAACTATCGATATTTTTTGCATCTAAATAAAATATTTTAAATAAATTATCAATTATGATTAATTAATAGTTACATTATAGGATATATGAAGTAAATGTTATTGTTTGGACTTACAAACGAATGTCATGGATCATTCTTTAAAGATTTTATATTACAAAAATATTTTTTAAGAATGTCAAATATTACAATTTTAATGTATTGATTATATAAAATTTTATGATAACTTATTGCTTAGTCTTTTAAAAATGTACCGGAGACACTCATTAGCATTTTTTATTATTATATTGTTATCATTGATGTTGTTTAAGAGAGGAGAAGCGCTTCATATGATTATTTGGTGAAGGGTTAAGAATGGGATTGTGTATTTGTGATTCAAGATTCAAAATTTGGAATTGGAATCCAATGAGGGGTAGTTTGATGGGGTCAGTGAGATGTGGAGAAGAGTAATCAGAAAAATAGACCAAACATTTCTGTTAATTTTTTTATGAGATTTTGGTTTTTGATTTTCTTTTCTAAGAAAAAACTAAATTATATGTGATTGAGAGAGATCTGGGTGGAGGGAAATTGAGAGGTCCAGAGTTTGCCAACTAAAGTTTGTGTGATGATTCATGAGAGACACACTTGTGATGCTTTTTTGTCTTTATTGTCCACACATTGGGACAGGTATATTTAATTTTTTGTTATAATTAACCGATTTGTTTTTTATTGCATTTAATATTGAGTTTTGTCAAATTGGTAAAGGATTTCGTTATCAACGCAAGAAAAGAAAAATTAAAGAATAAAATGATTTCAAGATTTCTACAAAAAATATGAATTCAGAATTCTTGCTCAGAATTACTGTAAGTAAAATCAAGTGGTTCCAACCAAAGTACTTTTTTTTTTTTATTAAAACAGCGAATATTATTAACCACAAGCCTGTACGAGAGCACTATGTGTTTCACATGTCACGCCTTAAATGTTTATGATCTGAGTCATATAGTACAATCAAACACATTTCGCATAAATGATAATTTCACTTTTGAAGCTTTGCCAAAAAAGGATAACAAATATGAAGAGTAAGAATCTAAGAGGAAAGGAAATATCTTTGGTGTAATTGGTTTTGGGAGGACCTTGAGATGAAACTTCTACATGAAAGTTGGAAACCAAGATGAAAATCTTGTATCCAAATTTTTTCTTTTGCATATTGGCCAAATTTTGGAGAATAAACTTATTTTTAGGAATGGTTAATGATATAAAACGACCTCCAGTTGAGGGGAATAATATATTATAATTGAACATAAAACTAAAATCTCAATCTCAATGGAAGTTAGTATTAATGTTTCGGACTAGGTCATGGCCCATATCCTCTGCTCAACATATGAATACCTATGAACCCAAAATGATCCTCATTCATGGAAACACATGAAGTCTCATGTGCGCCTCACCGCACTGAAACACTTATCACTAATCCAAACTGTTGGATCATCTAAAATGAATTCCTGCACTTTGTGTTGGCTTTACAAGAAAAAGCTAAAACATCTCCAACTATAAAAGTATGACTTTGCGGCACACCTAGGTACAATCACATTTTTCACGCATTTTACACAATTTCTCATCTTTAATGACACATTGACTTAAGCGTCAAAGTGCTGACTTGTTTTGCAGACACCTCCTACATCTGGGGACAACTTTCATCACGCGGAATAATCAACTTCAAGGCCATCGTCCCACTCAGACAAAGCCACATATTTATCCAACCCTAGTTTCACTAGCATTTTCTCCACATAACACACAGCCTCAGAATCCACGAATGCAGTTATTTCAACACTCTTTAGCTTTGTTCGGGGATCCCAACTTGGATTATATGTTGATGAATATTTTCAACTTACTCTTACAGCAGAACGCGAGGCTCGTTCACGTTGAGGAAAATCAAGAAAATATTCCTACTGAAAAGATTATTACTGCATATCCTATTTTTAGTTTCAGGGATAGTCAACCCCAGTCACACAAGGACAATGTAATGTCGCAACACGCCAATTCAGTTGGTTAGTAGAATCAAAGAAAGACCTGACCAATTCTAGCCAGTTGGCAGACAAGTTGTAGCCCATATCACCATCCCAACATACGTAGGCCCATTAAACTAAGATAATCATCATTCACGACAACACAAAAGGCTTCTTGTGTGCCTCATGAAACAAGAGCGCTCCTCACCAGTTTCATGGCATTGAATCAATCTCCAATAAACTCCTAGACTTTGCATCAGGTTTACAAGAGACGGTTACAACCTCTCCAACTATATAAGTGTGACTTCGCGACAAACCTAGGAATAAACACATTTCATACACATTTTACACACTCTCTCCTCCTCAATCACACACTAATTTAAGCGTCGGATGCGAATTTGTCTTACAGATACCTCCTACTACGTCTGGGAGCACCTTCTGCTATACCGAAACCTTCTCTTTGCCACACCTGAATCTTCGTTGTACGAGCATCTTCATCGAACCATCCTCGTTTTGGACCACTCCGGATTAACTAACACCCTAACTCCTATTATGTTTAATTTGATTATTTCTTACTTTTAAACTGTGGCAATTTTTTCTCCATAAAAATATATTGTTGCAATCTTTATCAGAGCTGCAGTATCATTCAGATGCTCTCTGTGGAGCATGCTAGAAAGAAAATATTGTTAAAACTGTTTTTAAACCTAAAAACATTGTCTCCACCTCTAAACATTTGGAACTACTTCACATTGATTTGTTTGGACCAGTTGGGGTGGGGACCGCATCAATTAATGGGAAGAAGTATGGATTAGTCATGTTGACAATACCATAGTTATGTTAGACATCTTCAATTGAGTTCAAACCTAAAATCTTATACTTATGAGTGAATTTTAGATGGCGACTCTCAATTCACATGCCAAAAAAAAAACTTAAAAAGAAGGAAAAAAAAATCAGTGATTAATCTTGTTCTTTTCTTTTTTTTTAAGAAAGTAATTTTTTTTTTTTTTTTCAAGTAGAGTATTTGAATTCTCTTTTCCAAGTGCAGTTTCATGTGTGTGTAAGTAGCGCGCGATCACATGCTTCTAGTTAAGTTCTAGACATGGTCTACCTTAATAACATTCTCAAAATCACCAACATTAAACCTTTTCAAACAACAAGGTTTTTCAACACAACCTCTTCTATATTGAATCTCTGCACAAAACCACAACACCTTCAACAAATCCATGCTAGATTCTTCCTCCATGGCCTCCATCAAAACTCTTCTCTTTCCTCCAAACTCATTGATTCTTATTCCAACTTTGGACTCCTTCATTTTTCACACAGAATCTTCTCTTTTACTGAAAACCCTGATTCAGTTATCTACAATGCATTCCTTAGAAATTTGTTTCAGTTTGGTGAATATGAAAAAACCCTTTTTTTGTATAAAGAAATGGTTGAGAAATCTATGTGCCCTGATGAAGATTGTTGCTTATCTGTTTTGAAATCTTTGTTTTATGTGTTTCATGAAAAAGGGTTGTTGATGATGGTTCATGGGCATGTGGTGAAATTGGGTATGGATGCATTTGATTTGGTGGGAAACACTTTGATTGAGTTGTATGGTTTTTTGAATGGGAATGGATTGGTTGAAAGAAAATCTGTAACAAATTTAAATTTTTGGAATAATTTGATTTATGAGGCTTATGAAAGTGGGAAAATTGTGGAAAGTTTTGAATTGTTTTGTAGGATGAGAAAAGAGAATGTACAACCTAATTCAGTTACTTTGATTAATTTGTTAAGAGCTAGTGTTGAATCAAACTCGTTGAAGACGGGGAAAGTTCTTCATTCTTTGGTCGTTGTGAGTAATTTGTGTAAGGAACTAACTGTGAATACTGCATTGTTGTCAATGTATGCTAAGTTAGGTAGTCTAAAAGATGCAAGGTTGATGTTTGAGAATATGCCTGAGAAGGATGTTGTAGTTTGGAATATAATGGTTTCAGCGTATTCTGGGAGTGGTTGCCCTAAGGAATCGTTAGAACTTGTGTATTGTATGGTTAGGTCGGGGATTAGACCTGATATGTTCACGGCAATCCCCGCTATTTCTTCGATCACGAAGTTAAAGTCTAACGAGTGGGGGAAGCAATTGCATGCTCAAGTGATAAGAAACGGTTCAGATTATCAGGTTTCAGTTCATAATTCTCTCGTTGACATGTATTCCACGTGTGGAGACTTGAATTCGGCACGGAAGATTTTCGGTTTGATAAAGGACAAGACGGTGGTTTCGTGGAGTGCAATGATCAAAGGGTATGCAATACATGACAATTGTCTCGAGGCTCTTTCTCTGTTCATAGAGATGAAGTTGAGTGGTACTAAAGGTGACTTTGTAATAGTCATCAACATATTGCCTGCGTTTGCAAAGATAGGGGCATTGCATTATGTAAGATACTTACATGGTTACTCATTGAAAACCAATCTCGATTCACTCAAATCACTTAAGACATCGCTTCTTAGTAGCTATGCGAAATGTGGTTGTATAGAGATGGCAAGGAAGCTTTTCGATGAAGAGAAAAGCAGCCTTAAAGATATAATTGCATGGAACTCTATGATCACTGCATATTCTAACCATGGGGAATGGTTTCAATGTTTTGAGTTGTACAACCAAATGAAACTATCAATTGTTAAACCAGATCATGTAACATTTCTCGGGATGCTAACAGCTTGTGTTAATTCAGGCCTTGTGGAAAAAGGCAAGGAAATTTTCAAGGAGATGGTGGACATTTACGGTTTCCGACCTAGTAAGGAACACAATGCATGTATGGTTGATCTATTAGGACGCGCTGGAAAAATCGATGAAGCAAGAAAAATAATAGAAACTAATCGATTAAATTCAGATGCAAGGGTTTATGGCCCCTTGTTGAGTGCATGTAAGATGCATGATTTAGAAACCGATTTCGCAGAACTTGCTGCTGAGAAGCTCATAAAAATGGAACCTAAAAACCCTGCAAACTATGTGTTGCTATCCAATATATTTGCTGCAGCAGGGAAATGGGACAAAGTTGCTAAAATGAGGAGTTTTCTTAGAGATAGAGGACTAAAGAAAACACCAGGTTGTAGCTGGGTAGTGTTAGATGGACAATTTCATGAGTTTCGTGTTGCAGATCAATCTCATCCAAGATCAGAAGACATATATTCAGTTTTGAAAGTACTGGAGTTGAAAGCTGGCATGGAGGATGATGATCTCGAATTCTTTTTTGACCCGTCTATTATTTTGGCGATGTGAATTGCATATCAATCACAACTATAAGAGCTGATAATTGATAAGCCAAATTCACCAGACACTGTAGCATGTATGATATTCTGATGCCTTATGTATCATTGTTACAAACAATTATAATAGCTTAAGATTAATACCTCTTTTTAGAAGTTAATTAATTATTTTCAGTTAGCAAGGTTAGCTATATATACGGAATTATGGATATACTTCAATTTAATTCTTGTAATTCTCAAATAGAACAAATGAAAAGATTTTCTCTCGCTTTCTATCTAGTTTCATAGAACTGACATGGCATGTTTGTTTTCTACACTTCAGCTTTTTTTTCTCCCCTTCTTCTTGATTCTTCTACAATGGAAGAACAAAAACCTCTCCACATTCATCCTTCTGACTTATTCTTGGTTTTGCAAAATGCTTTGAACATTCCAACTTTTCAAGTGAATCTGATTTGTGTTTGGTGGTCTAGGACACATCCTGTGTTTTTAACAAAATTTCATTGATGATCCACGACACACAGCACCTGAGGACAATTGGCAAGGGCGACCTTTACCAAGGCCTCTATGTTCTTTGTGCACAGTCTCCAGTTAATACCACTGATTCAAATCAATAATTCTTCTTTTGTTAACTGCTTCAATTTGGCAATGCAATTATGACTCTACTTGATCATGTCATTTGCCATTCAAGACTAGGTCATGTATCTCATGAAACTTCTTAGTAATAATTGCATTCTACTTCTTGCAATTGTGTGTCTCATATGTCCTCTAACCAAATTTCGAAGACTATTTTTTGTTTCCAATAACCACTTTTCTGCTCAATCCTTTGATCTTGTCCATGTTGACATCTGGGGTCCTTATCACTATCCTTATCCTATTTTTTTGTCTGCTCAAATCTGATGCTCTTTCCCTAATTAAGGGATTCTTTAGTTTTGTCAAAACTAATTTCAAGAGATGAATAAAAAAAACTTAAGGGATTCTAAAGTAGTATCTACAGCACAAATCTATGTCCTGATTGTCAATAGACATTATGAGCCACAGTTTTATCACCAAGCATTGAAGTTTCCGCAATGGAGTCATTGGAAAGTTGAAATCCGTGTTCTAGAAGCCAGTCACACGCGTTCCATAGAGTGCAGGTAGGTTTTTAAACCAGATTTAATTTTGATGGCACAACTGAGATGGACAAGGAACGTCTAATTGCCAAAGGATTCACTCAACAATTGGGCATAGACTATGGAAAATTACTATCCACTCCAGTGAACAATGTTGGTGTCAAATTCAAATCTGACACCTCTATGCGTATGATACTCCTTGAACAATGTTGTCAAATAGCAGCTATAGCGCTATAGTGTAGCAGAATTTGGGCTACTAAAGATTCAAGTTCAGGCTACTAAAGATTTCACTCAGTCATCAGTTCACATTGCTGGTGAAGATTTATCTCAGAGTACCCCCAAAAGGAAGAGAAAATGGTAGTTATTGATTATTGATTCATCTTCCTTATAATCTTTATTCCATTATTATATGTTAGTTTTTAACTTTCTTCATTAGCCTAACACCAAAGTTTGACTTTGCAGGCACAAGTCAGGTCAACTGAGGAAAGAGAGTCATGCAGAAATTGTAAGTGTAAGATATGGAAGTGTTTGAAACAAGTTCAAAAATATGCTCCTTTGTATTTTTGGGTCATAGCACAAAGATTAGGCTGCTATTATAAGTTTTGCTATTACAAGTTCATATTTGCTTTTTCTAGTAAGTTGGAAAAATGACTACTTAGTTTTACATCCCCTAATTATAAAATTAATGCCATTGAGTAGGTTCTATGTTTTATTGGGTCTGTTCAAGGGGCAGGAGTCTTGTACTCTTGTCAATATCCTTTAGTTTTATGCTTAATGTGTTCTCTTTCTGCTAAATTTTTGTGGCATGTAAGCTTGACAAGAATTTGGGCTTAATGGCCTTCATATTAACCTCCTTTTGTTTTTACTGTCTCCACCCTTTTTTCAGTTATTGTGATGGCTTTGCTACCGGAGTCTACTGCACAGAACCTCGCTTATGTCAAGAGTGCTTAAATAAACCTATTAATACAGTTCTGCAAACTCGCAGGAAGATTGAGTCTTGCAATTCACACGTATTTTTTCCTAAAGTCATAAGAAGTTCTGTTTATTTCCTGTTCACTGCGGCGGTTGCTATGGTGGTTTTCTCAACCACCACGACCTTTTGGAGCCTGAGGTGTTTCGAATTGCACCGACGGCAATTTCCTTAAACCAAGAATCCCGCTAGTTCCGATGACGATGAAGTTGCCGGAGATAATACACCGGAGTCTGAAGAAGATGCTTCTTCTGAAGAGGGTAACGATGATCAATAGGTATAGCTCTTCTTTTGCTATGTTTTTTTCAACTTATTAGTTGCATTGCTCTTTTATCCTCTAGGATTTGTGCTTTTTTGGTGCAGATTTAATTATGCATGTTTTGCTATCAAGACTTTGAGATGAATTTGAAGTTGATTTATTTTTACTTGGCTTGAAAACTTTGAAAATGCGCAAGCTGAAGTGAGAGAGTGTGTATGTGTGTGTAAACAAAGTGGTTATGACTTGCTTTTGTTGGCTTCAGGGAGGTGGTAATGATTGTCCTGAAATAAGGAAATGTGAGAAGGCAAGATTAAGAGAAATGCAGAAAAGTAAGAAGCAGAAAATTCAAGAAATATTGGATGCTGAAGATGCTTCCGTTGAAGCTAACAGGGTGAGTTTAGTTATGATTACACTTCTAACCTATTTTTTTAATCTACGTCTTGCTAACAAGTTCCCAAGACATTGACTAAGGAGTCAATAGAAGGAAAGTTTGTCTTGAAAATATAAGTTAAACATTTGACAACGTAATAACCATTTGAAGGAAATAATTGACTCAAAGGTTGTTCATCCGTTGTTTTATTCAGAAGCAACACTTTCTTGCTTGTAATGCTGATATTAATATAAACTTATTGATGCAGAACTTTGCATCACCAATTTCGTACATTCATCCTTGATTTTATTTTGTTTTTGTCGCTGATAAATATGTAGAGGGAAAAACTTATTGTCGAGTCAGATTTGCATGATTAGTCAGGACAAGAAAAATCATGTCCCTCCAAAATAGAGTGGAGTTTCAGCTCAGGTATTTTGGCTATTTTTGGTTCAAGTCCTTTAAGTGTCACTGTATATGCTTGTTTCTTTGAATGTTTAGTTATTGGCCTAAAGCTGATACATCAGGGGTACTATTTGATAAGAATTGAAATTAAAATCTATGAATAAAGTCTTAATATATATAAAATTTGTTATTGCAGCTCTAAGGCCTGATTTATTTTACTGGGATAAGCCTGTGGTTTTTACATATGAAGAGGTTTTTGACTCAACCAACGGTTTCTCTGATTCAGATCTGTTATGAGCAAAAAGTATAAGCTAAGTATTATTCTCATACTGTTTTGGGTAGTATTTAAATTCTTCTAGGAAGTTAAGATTTAAAGAATGACAGCTGCTACAACTAAAGAGTTTATGTCAGATGAAATTTCTGTGCAAGGTTCATCATACAAATCTGGTAATTTCTTTTGTTGTTCAAAATAAATGACATGCTTTAGTTTTACAGCAAATTCCTTACAGCATTTATAAGTTTAATTTGTCAAGGTAGAATTGGTCGGCTACGGGGGTAATCATGATGAGCCTTTCCTTATTTATGGCTCAAAAGGGTCCACTCAGTAGCCATGTGTATGATCCTCAAAAGAAGGGTTTGCTAATATGCTCAAGTGTTTTTTTTACAGGAAAATTAAAAATAATATATGGCTAAGATCATTTTCTTGTCTTGCTTGCAGGTCATTCAACACTTACTTGGACCACAAGGGTTCAGATTGTGGTCCAAGTAAATGGTTGCGAAGTTAATATGATTTTACTTCATTCTTCCTTTAGAGCCAAGTGTTCAGTTTTCGTTTGTTAATGATTGAATATGATTTTGTTTGTATTGTGTTTTGTAATTTGTAATTGTGATTTGTATGTCATGTGTTTTACAAGTTTTTTTTTGTATGGCAGAAATTGATTTCATATTGATTTGTGGTTTTTTTTTATAATTTTCGACCACTATTAAGAAACCCAATGAAATAAAAGGCAGATTATTATTTTTTTTTGATTTTTTCGGTAACGAAAAATAAATATATTAGAAATATATCAAAAGCTTAGATGGTGGAACAGACTTAAAGTAATTTACTCTTTTATCAACGGTCATGAACAATAAAAATCTAACAGTAACGGTAACTGACACTTTACGAAATTCATTCTATAAATACTTTACCTTCATTCATATTTTTCACATTATACTTATAATATTTATCAATACTTTCAAAATGGCTAAATGTTTTCTTACATGCATTACTCTACTTGTGATTGTTTTATTCCTTATTAATATTATCAATATTGAAGAATTAGGAATAGGTTATATTTAGTGTTTTCTCATTATTAAGCTTATCTTCGATTATTACCATATGTTCTGAAAACATAGTACATATGGTAATAATCGATATGTTGGTGGTGTTGTTTCTGTGGTGGCAGGTTCTGTTGGTAGCGGGTATGTCTGTGATATGTTGGTAGCAGGTTCGTCGTGAATAATTTTAGGTGTAAACATAGTTCAGATATGTTTGCACCATCAAACACAGTCGTTAACATATTACATAAAAGAAATTAACATTGTTATTATACAAGATTGCAAATAATAACCATCTATGTAACATGTAGTTAACTTCACCAATGAAACTGACTAATGACTAATGACCATAAATAGAATCAACGTGGCCATAGTCTTCTCAATTCAATGTGATGCAAATTGAACACTAGAAAGGTTAAAGCTGCATTAGTCGAACAACAAAACGATTTTGTCAAGCATGCCATCAAGAAAACTATTGATCAATCACCATTTGATTTTCATCTTCAACTTTTGCATTATTCTTTCCAGCTTGGGGTTGTTTGGCTGCAGGAAGGAACATTAAAATAAAATTAACATCACAGTGAACAACCAGCATGCACAGAAGAATTTTTGAAGAATGTTATAGAAACTATAAACTCCAACACAAACCAAAGCTTTGTTTCTTGTAAAATAAACATTTTGGCTTTTTTGCCAAGTTATCTTTTTTAGAACCATTCTCAAGAGTGTCTCCCTGCTTAGATTTCCTTTAATTAGTTTTACCCTTAAAATTTGCACAAAACACTGATACTGGTAAGTGGTAATGATTTGACTATTTGAGAAACTGGATTAATTGAATGCAATCACATATGTCAGTGTTGTGTCGAACACTGAACATGCAATCAATTGGAAGTGCCGGTGCTACATAGCATTCAAGGTACCAAACTAAGGTTATATACAACAAAGTCATGAACATAGACTGCTCAGGTTGGGAATTCTAAAAACTAACTATGCAGGCAGAAAAGCAGTTCAAGCAATATTAGCTAAGGTTACATATTTAAGGACTCAAAATTTTCAACTTACATTTCAGACACAATCCAGCAAGGCATGTCAGCCATTTGAACATCCCATACGCGTATAGGTACGGTTCATCATCACATGTAGCATCATCACTGAGTGAGCACAACAATACCTTTTATGCGGGCAACATGGGCCTCTTCTATGCAATATGACACTTTTCCACTCTTCGCTGTGATATTTAGGTCCTCACCGCCTGTATAGAGAAGTCCATTCTGCAATATAGAATATATTTCAGGTGTCAAAAAACATAGTACAGATTAAGTTCACATTTACAAACCCCATTATTATCATTCAACAAACATATTGCAGTAATCAATCAAACATTTTAATTATACAAGATTGCACATAATAACCATCTATGCAACATATTGTTCACTTGACCAATGAAACTAGCTAAAGATGGGTAAAACCAAGTTATGCCTGTACCCGTAGAAAAACCATGCTCATATCAATCCCATTAACCTTCACATGTAGTCATGAAGTGGTAAACAAAACAAGCCAACGTTGATCCTCTCACTTTGGTGGCAATCAAATAAAATATCATACAAGCATCGTAAGCAAAGCGTAAGCTTTTTATCTTATTATAATTAGGGTTTTACGGAGCCGCAATTGAGTTTCATAGGTTAAATTCGACCGTGTTTCTAAAAAATATCAACGATTGTGATCCTAACCTATTTCATCAAATTTGACCGTGTTTCAACAAAGTATAAATGATTGTAATGCAACTGCGATTTAAAACCTTAGTTACAACAAATTCATCAAATTGACATCCGAACCTATTAACAAGCCTCAAAAGTCAGAACACATCAAGGTATGGATAAAAAATAAAGTAAATTTTGAGCACTTAAGCACTTAGGAGGGTGTATTGGATTGAGATTTTAAGGAATTTTAAAAGACTTTTTTATTATCCAATAGTCTTGTGGTATTCAATCAAGACTCTTTACAACTTAAAAAAAAAATCTTGTGGTATTCAATCAAGACTCTTTGTCATTTTAAAAAAGTATTGTGGTATTCAATCAAGGCTCTTCATCACTTAAAAAAAGTCTCGTGGTATTCAAAATCATTCATATTTCTAAAAAAAAAATTATAAAATGGATTTTGATGGATTTTCTAGTTAAATTTTGGCACGAAAAAGTCTCTCATAAAAACATGAAATTTCTTAAGATTGTTTTTTCTTTTAAGATTTTACTATCTCTCTCCTCT
>Ga0315914_1003229_pt1 | contig 24817 bp, 24 predicted proteins | sample MpolenodulesMG_FD_203920 | JGI IMG/M metagenome (GOLD analysis project Ga0315914, IMG submission 203920) | Medicago polymorpha root nodule microbial communities from Los Angeles, California, United States - elongated nodules | ecosystem: Host-associated > Plants > Roots > Nodule | place: USA... | reverse complement strand
TTGATAAATATGAATAAGTAACCAAGTTTGATTTTTGATAATTTTCCTGCTGTGTCTTGATTTTCTCCAGATGAATCGTGAGACAGAAACTAGTGCTTTGGCCTTTTTGGCTCCATTTACACCAAGGATGTGGTTTGTCACAGCTCTCTTTTTCACCAAGTGCTTGAGACTTATTGACAGTGAACTCCATTTATCACAAAATCACATTAAACCAATTGTATTGTTTGGCAAGTAATTTGTGGGTATTTTATAACTATGAGTTGTGTTTTTACGCACGGGTAGACGAACTAGTTGTTGAGAATGTATATGTTTCTTATCAATTTTTATTAATGTATTGTATTAATTTTGGGCCATAAAAATGACTACTTTTTTTTGAGGAATAAAAATGCCTACTATCTAATCTAATAATCATTCCCTATAAGAAATATCTATCTAATTAAAAAACAATTTTAAAACGTTTTTTAAAATTATTTTAATTATTAAATTTTAATATTTTGATTTTTTAAACAAATAAAAAACGTTTTTTTTTAAAAAAAATTGTTTGCATTTTGCCAGGGGTTAACCCCTGGCATGGTTTGAAAATGACTGATGTGATGCTGACACGGTCTGCAAAAGCCTGCAATCATGCAGACACAATTTGCCAGGGGTTGAGCCAGGGCCTGTGCCAGGAGCGCATTTGCCAAGAGCTAAAGCCCTGGCAGGGTCATTTGCGATGAGCAGATTTGCTGGTGATTCTGCTCCTGGCAAAACTCCTGGCAAACGTCCAGTTGTCAAGGCTTTTTAGCATTTTGCCAGGGCTTCTGCCCCTGGCAAAATGCAACATTTCTTGTAGTGAGGTTTCCGTAACTATTTCTGACTTTTCATGCTTTGTTTTTCTGTTTGGTTTTGAGGGTATTGGCCTAGTCCCCCCCTCCTTTGTACATACTTTCTCCTTGTTATTAATATTATTACGTATTAGGAAGGCGGTAGAGGATGGGAGTTGTTGTTGGGTGCCAACCTAGTTGGGATGCAACAACCTCTCCCTGATGCCTAACCTTTCTGTTTGCCTATCAACAAAAAAAAGGGTTGATTTCGTGGTTGACGGGTCAGGTTTATGTCCACCCAACTTTTATACTTGTTTTTATTTAATATATTTTTCTTTGCTTAAAAAAATGATAATAATACAATTACACCGTTAATACAAATTTCCTACTCTAAAAAGAAAAATAGCACACATTAATTAAAAGATATACATTAATAAATGTAAATCAATCAAGATCAAAATAATTTAATACCCTGTCCTCGTGAGCTTAACTCAGTTGGTATGGACAATACATAAAATATGCAAGGTTCGGGGTTCGAACCTTGGCCACCATAAAAAAAAAGTAATACCCTAGTAAACAGTATTTACGATTATTTTCTCTAAAAAAAAGTTATTAAAATTATTTATAAGTATTTATGTGTATTAAAAAATTTCATGTTACTTTTTTTCGTAAAAAAAAAATCATGTTACCAATAGATTCCATTTACCCTTCCAGAAAAACAATTGGACTCCATTCAAATGAATTGATTGTGTCCACAATTATTTATTATTAATAATATTAATAAAACCAATTCACAGTTCTATATTAAAAAAAATTAATTTATTAATTTTACCATTATTTTTTGTGTTGTATACCATTATGAGGCGGTTTTTTTTTTTTTTTTTTTGTAGTGAAGAACTTCGATCTTAAAACGAAAACAAACTCAGATCTTAATTTATCAAATATAGATATCATGTGTAAACTTTTTCTCTCTATTGACGATTTTATATAGGATATAAAAATATAGAATATTGATTCAATATATAATAAGGTCATCACCTATTATAATTATAATTGACATATATCTTACAACTGGAATGGTAGCATAGCTACTATCATAATTATCTCTTCCATGTCAAGCGAAAAAAGTCCCTTATAATTATAATATGGATGCTGTAAGTTTGTTCATAGATTTATCCTTTTTGTTTTTAGCGAATTTGAATTTGTATTGTATCGATATACTTCATCAATCTGAATGAATGAAAAACTATATATTTTTGGTATGTTTTAATGTGCAATAATAACTTTAATTGTATTGGTGTTCTACACAAATACTTATACAAAATAATGAACCTAATTCGCATTTCCGTCCAAATGCATTAAGTTATACAAAATTTAAAAAAATATAAATCAGAATATCCCTTGCCGTGTATGATTTTTTTTCTTTTCATAATCAAACTAAACTAGAGATCGCTGACCTCGAGTTTTTTTGTGTGGTCAAGACGAGTTTTTTTCAATAACAAATATTATTGATTAGTTGTTAGATTAACTTTTTTCATTTGTTTGGGTTTAAACTCTAAAACCTCCAAATACTTATACTCGGCCTCGAGGGTGAGTGATGATAAGAAGAGGTTGATGGACTTAAACAACAACTCTTCATTCTGTCCGGAGGGAAGTGGTGATTTTGAAAACATATTGACAATCAAGTAGAAGTGTGTTGATATGTGATATTTTTTAGGGTAAAAAATAGAGGCTACGAGTTAGCCTTTATATTAGTGAATTACGGTTTTGGGTTCTAATTTGGACAACTTTCAGCAGACACATGTGAGCAGATTATAACAACCTGGCCTTGGATTCGAAATAGACGATCCAATTTGTCTTGAGCGAGCCCGATTATATGCATTTAGGACAAGTCTATGTGATGATTTGTGTGTGAACTAATGCTAAAATTAGGGAGAACGCAGTGGTGAATGATGCTTATAATTAGGATTAACCTAAAAGTATGTCAAATACATTTGGCATAGAGGCCCCTTGAGGCAGTAAGACACTTTGGCATGCTACAAGTTCCTCATTATGGAAGCACTTTGCAGTCAAGCAACATGTCTTACGTTGGAGAATACGCCTGCAGCCCAGTAGTAGGGATTTCACATCCAGTTCAGGACTATTCGATGCAGCAACCATGAACATGTTCTCCACCTAAATCTAATGGTCTTGCAGCATATCTGCCACGGCCTGATGCGTTTGTACCAACCATGTTGGGTTTGGTGAATCCTTAGCTAGTAGTTATGTTGGTGAAAAACCATGAATCATGAGTGCACTTTACCAAATGACTTAATGGAGAAATGATGGTGGGATGAGCTTAGAGCAGCCATAGGGGATTCCTCCACCTCAAGTTCATGCACAACAAGGTTTCCAGAAAATATGTGGCGACATCGAGTTGTAGTCGAGGCAAGACCTCCAAGACAACAATTATTGGATCCCAACCTCATAGCTGATACAACCAAGAGGTATTTCATGATAAAACTGAAACTCGTGGATATGTTTATGTATATGAAGCCATATCCCGATTGGGTAGGCATAATGGTGCCATTAACCATATAAGACTCCCGACTTTGCTACCTTCTTGAGGAAGATGAAAAGTCGACTACGGAGCATATCGGAAGATTCACTATGTAGTGCGGTGAGGGGAACCAGAACGAGTTCCATAAGTTGCAGCTATTCCCTTTATCATGGATAGGAACGACCTTCTCATGGTACTTTTCCCTCAAACCAAACTCGATCCAAGCATAGGCAGACATGGAAAGGTGTTTTCTGTCGGGTTTTATTAGCCTCAGCCAAAAGTAACTACAACAGATCTGATTAATCTTAAAGAACAAGTGGATGAATTGGTTGCTGACTTCGTTGAGGAGTTAAGGAAAATTGCTGAGAAACGTTTCATCCAATTTCTTGACGCTGAATAACCATCAATGGCATGGACCTACAACTAATTTCATTCACTCATTCCTCTATTATACTTAGGCGAATTGGCAAGCCGAGGCGACCAGCCAAATCATCATCGACATAATCAAGAAAAACATAAAAGATCAACCAAAGAAGTGGCGTAGCATTGGAGGAAGCGTATGGGATGTAAACAAATTCTATATGAGATGGTTGTTGTAGTCTTTTAATAAGTTTTTTTTTTTTTGTTGGAATGGAGTTGTTATAGTCTTATAAACTATAATATACTAGAGTATGTCAACCAAAAAATTATATAATATAGTCTGGTGTGCTGTATGTTATTACAAAAATGTAAGTAAGCCAAGCAACGAGGAAATAAATCTATAACTTATATTCTCCTACCTCTTGTTAATCACCATTCATTGTTCCTTCTTGCTTTTCAAATTCTTAGTTATTGTAACCAAAGTAAGACCTTAGTTTAACTCTTCACTCATTCAGAATGGCTGAGTCTTTCATCAACGGTTCTCTTTCCAGGTTATTTTCATTTTGATTTACTCAACATTTTATTTGTGTTGTGTTCTTGTGATTATAATTAATGCAATTAGTTGATTTTGATTTGCTTTTCTTAAGTTTATAATTAATTAGTCATCAAACTAATTGGAAAATGATGTTGGTTATAGTTACCCTCATCCAGATTATGCTGAGATAATTGTGGTTCGTCATGGTCAAACAATTTGGAATGCTGCAAAAAAAGTTCAGGTGTGATAATATATGCTCATATGTAATTGATCAATAACTATGTACTTTAGAGTTAGATAGAGACAAATTTTTATTTGGTGACAAATGATAGGTAAATAAAAATATGTCTCTTTCTAATTCTATGTAATTTATCTTAGAATGATAGATGATCAAAGGACAACATGATGACTATCTCATTACCGTCTATGTTTTAGGATTTAAATTTCATCGGTCTAATGAAAAAACAATGAAATAGATAAATTAATGTGTGCAATTATTCAAGCTTAATTGAATGATCCAACTTATCACGGTTCACTGAGAACCAAAACTCAAACAAACAATTTATTGATAATTAGTGCTTAATAACACATTTATTTGTGTACGTACAATGTTAATTAAATTCATATATTTTGCCATCAAAAAAAAAATTAAATTCATATATACTTGTATATAAACAGGGACACTTGGATGTTGAGTTGAATGAAGTTGGAAGAGAGCAAGCACGTGCAGTAAGTTGTTCTTGTTGAAATTTCTCATTCATTATATACGAACCAAATTTGGCTCCTTAATTTGTTTAATTACGTGATCATGACACTAATTCTTGTAATTTTTACAATGGAGGTGGCTGATAAACTATCCAGAGGACCAAAGATCTCTGCCATATATTCTTCTGATTTGCAACGTGCTTTTGAAACTGCACAAATAATTGCTTCTAAATGTGGAGGATTAGAGGTTTGATTTATATCCATAATTTTATTTTGTTAGCCTCCAATAAGTATACTTCAACGAGAAATATAATTTGGGAAGATGGATTAGACGAAAAATATTGAGTAAGAGGGGTTGAACGGCCGCATTATGAGTTGAAGTGCACTGAACAATCTGAACAACATCATGATCGCGTGCTAGCTTAAGGCCCAAGAAAAGACCCCAAAGCTCAACAAAAATAGCAATAGAGATTCCAATATTGCAGTGGAATCCTTTGATGAAGTTGCCATCAACAAATCGTAGAACAACGGGTGGTATTATGAGAGCCATCAACATTTAATTTATAGTGAGAATGAGGGGAGAGTGTCATTAGCATTGTGCCAAGCAATATGAAGCTCAATTATGATGTTGGTCGAGTATCGATGAATACTACGAGTTGTGTCTTGCATAATAAGATGAACCGTATTATTGGAGGATTCAAGGCCACGACACAGAAAAAAATTCAATTACGAGTAGAAACACCAATGTCGTTTGAGTAGAGATTGCAATGTAACCAATCATATACCTTCTAGAGCTCTTTATCTTCCATCATGATTGATCACCTACATATATAAAATTTAGGTTTATGTTTACAATCTTTTTTGTATTAATAATGATAATTTACCTTCGATGTTAATCTCAGGTTGTGAAGGATTTTGACCTACGGGAAAGACACAAAGGAGATCTTCAAGGCCTTCCTCATCATGAAATAGAAAAAACTAATCCCATTAGTTACAAGGCTATGATGTCTGAGAATGAAGATGAAGAAATCCCAGTAAGTACTATGGATATACAACTATGATTGCTTTAATTTTGCATATACATTAACACATGATGCATAAAAACTATTATATATGTGCAGGGTGGTGGAGAAAGTATTATCCAACTTCTTGAACGTTGCAAATCTGCATTGCTGAGAATTGGCAAAAAATATAAAGGTAGCTCAATATTGATATTTTCTAAGATCTTACCTAACTTACAAGGACACATAATGGCATAAGATGTTCTTACAACTACATTAGGATGATGTTATTTCGTTCTAATTATTGCAGGGGAGAGAGTTGTAGTTGTCTCTCATGGAGCATCCATTGAAATACTTTACAAGTGGGCTTGTGTACATGGATATGAAGGAAAAATACACAATGCATCTATCAGTATTTTTCATTTCTATGATGAGGAAAAATGGACCTTAAATATGTGGGCTAATGTTGGTCATTTGAGCCAAAATTGATTTCTCTACAATTTACTCTTGCGGGTAACATAATGCACGTTGCTTCCTATCCAAAGTTAATAAAGAACTAAAGGGAACAGAGAAAAAGAATGTTAAAGTGGTGTTACTAAATATATATGATTTGAGTTCTAAGCTCTTCTTAGTCTTAATCGCAACACCATGTCTCACCCTAAATTTATTTTATCAAAAAAATTTGCAAATTTATATTGTGTTTGCTCTATTAAAACTTGTCATTTGTGTGATGTATTCATAAATCTTATAAATTACTCCATCTATCCCACTATATATCATTATCGCAAACAATGAGTTGCCCCATTTACTTGTTTCAGCTGAACAGGTGGTAACTTGTATTTAATGGTGCTGCTTGCGCTAACACATGAGTTGCCCCATTTGCTTGTCTTAGCTAAACTTAATGTGAAAAGAATTACTAAACAATTGTCTACGATGTTGGATAATACTTCAAAACTATGTGATGTTGTTACTACCACAATTGAAAGCATCAACCACTACTTTCAAATCAAGACATATCATCAAAACCCGATATCAACTACCCATTGCAAGGCTTGATAAACACCCATTGCTTCACCCGTATTCACCAAAAATATTGGGGAAAACCACGTGGTTTTCGCAAGAACGAAACATCCGTCCGAATGTCTATTGCAAGCTTCTAATCCTCTAACAAGTGTACAAGATGTTCCAGCACTTGGGAAGTCATTTCATCCACCTTCTGACATAATTTTAGGTTCTGATGCTTCCATAAACTCCACAAGATAGCTGCAAAACGTGTGCTTTGGGAAGAGTGAAGTTGTTGCAATAAAACAAAACATGTCTCTTCCATGCAATAGTTATTACTCAATGCTTTCTTCATATCCTCCCACAAATGTGCAGCACACCGCACCTGAAATGCTTGAGGACATTCAATAAAAGCATGTAAGGTGTCTTCAAATGATACAATCTGTTGAACATGTAACTCCTCTACTAGCAAGGCATGCTCGAGTAGGAAAACATCCACGCCAGACCTTCAAAACTATATTTTTCAATTTTGGTGAAAATTTGAGCTTCCAAATAGAGTTTCACTGTCCTAGTGACCGTAAATGAGAACTATCTTTAATACTCTTGGTATGAACCCGGTATGCACTATGAACAAAATAATGTCCATTATTCCCACCTTTCCAAATGAATGTGTTTGTTGTTTCTTTTTCAACAAAATGTGTTTGTTAATAGTTGGGGAAAAAGAGGAGTGTTAAAGATTAATCTTGTGGTTTCCAAATCAAATACTCCATCCGATCATATTTATAAGCATAAAACTTTTTCACTCGGTTTTAGCTAGTCGTCGTAGAAGGAATGCCATAGTTTCTTTTGTGGAGAATGGAAATGTCGTGGAGGGGGTTCAACCTATCCGTAATGCCGTTTTTACGCATTTCAGTAACCATTTCAAGAAACATCAAACTTTTCGGCCAGGTGTGGCAAACATGAATTTTAAAACTTTAACGGTTGTGGAGGGGGGCAGTCTTGTGTTACCTTTTTCAGTTGATGAAGTGAAGGCGGCGGTGTGGGATTGTGATAGTTACAAGAGTCCCGCACCAGATGGTGTAAACTTTGGTTTCATAAAAGAGTTTTGGCTTATCTTGAAAGAGGACATTATGCGCTTTATTACGGAGTTTCATCGGAATGACAAATTAGCTCGATGTATTAATACAACTTTTATCACTCTTATTCCTAAAGTTGACAGTCCGCAAAAGTTGTCAGATTTTCGGCCTATTTCTTTGGTGGGCTGTTTGTATAAAATTTTAGCGAAGGTTCTTGCGAATCGTCTTCGTTTAGTGATTGGTAAAGTGATATCTGAGACGCAGTCAGCGTTTGTCAAAGATCGACAAATTCTGGATGGGGTTCTTATTGCGATTGAGGTGGTAGATGAAGCTCGAAAAATGAAAAAGGAGCTTCTGCTTTTTAAAGTGGATTTTGAGAAGGCCTATGATTCTGTCGATTGGACTTATTTGGACGAGGTAATGAGAAAGATGGCTTTTCCGATTTTATGGCGGAAGTGGATAAAAGAATGTATTTCTACAACTACGACATCATTTTTGGTAAATGGCAGCCCCACAGATGAGTTCCATTTGGAGCGAGGTCTTCAGCAGGGTGATCCTCTCTCTCCTTTTTATTCCTTCTGGCTGCCGAGGGTTTGAATGTTATGATGTCTGAGTTGGTGAATGTTCGTATGTTTGAGGGGTATACTATGGGAGCGCATAACCCTTTGGTGGGAGAACCTTCAGTTTGCTGATGATACTCTTTTGTTGGGCGTTAAAAGCTGGGCAAATGTCAGAGCTTTGCGTGCTGTGCTTTTGTTGTTTGAGGCTATGTCTGGCCTAAAGGTTAATTTTAATAAAAGTATGTTGGTTGGTGTTAATATCTCTGACTCTTGGTTGGTTGAGGCAGCAACAATTTTGAATTGTAAAGTGGGGAAGGTGCCTTTCTTGTACTTGGGTCTCTCTATTGGGGGCGATCCTCGTAGGTTAGCGTTCTGGGACCCTGTGATGCATACCATTAAGTCTAAATTGCCGTCATGGAAAAGTCGTTTTCTTTCTTATGGGGGCCGTCTGACTCTTCTTAAATCCGTTCTGACCTCTTTGACTGTCTACGCCCTTTCTTTCTTCAAAGCTCTGTCAGGTATAATCTCTTCCATTGAATCTTTATTTAATTTTTTTTTTTTTTTGGGGGGGGGAGTGAGGTTCTCAGTAAAATTCATTGGATAGGTTGGCAAACTATTTGCCTTCGTAAGGAGGATGGAGGTTTGGGGGTTAGGCAGTTGTGGAAGTTTGATTTATCCCTTTTAGGTAAATGGTGTTGGCGGATGTTGGTTGATAGAGGAGGTTTTTGGTATAGGGTGTTGGCTGCTAGGTATGGTGTTAGCTGCTCAATAGGATATCATACCACCTTGCCTTGCCTTCGCCTCCAATTCCCTTGCATTAGCTTCCTTTTCCCTTGCCTCAGCCACCCTTAACATGATGGCATTTTTTTTCTGTTACAGCATTTTCCATGACAGTTAAATCGACATCATTGTAAGACGTTGCAATTGCTTTTCCTTTGATCTTCCTTTTTGCTGCCTTTTGTCCCATTGGGCGGACCACTTGTGATGCTTGGTCATAATCTGAACAATCAACCGGTGTCCCTGGATTGGATGATGTTGAATACCCCCCACTAGTAGAAACCTTTGTTCTTTTTGAAGAGTTTTCGATTGCTTCTCCTTTCCATTTTGGTTCATCTTTGAATATCCGCCATGCATGAATAACAAGAAATTTTTTTCCCGTATCTTGTGTATAAACCGTATATGCCTCAGTCATTATATCATCCTCAGAGCGACCACTTTTGTTTTGATTAACCGCTGCTTTGTAGCATCCCACAAACTTACTAACACGTGTATTCAGTCGGTGATATCGAGATTTTAGTTGACCCGATTCCTTCTTTGGAAGTTGATTGCGGTAGGTGTTGTAGTTGTCTTTGATTCTTAACCAAAAAGCTTCAGCTTTTTGGTCAACTCCCACAATTGGATCCTTCAAAATGTTGAGCCATGTTTGAAGTAAAAGTGTGTCTTCTTCCATAGAAAAACTTGCACGAGTTTGTTTTTTCGCCTTATTAGAACTTGGTCCTTCATCGAGCGTAATATGTTCAAGATCAATTGAAGGGGAGAGTTGTGGTTCTCGACCAATTTGTGTGGAGAATTATGGCACATCATTACAACACTCCACACCACTGTTAGAACCTATTGGAGGCCTATGCCACATATTGGAATTTGTTGTTGATGGTGGTGGATAAAAATAATATTGGGGATTTTGAGAAGTGTCACCAAGAATGTGTGGTGGTTGGTTTTGCAAAAGATTGAGGTAAGATTGGTGATTATATTGGGAAGGATCCATTGCACAAAATGGTGTTAGTTTGAGTATTATTTGATTCATATTTATACATAAGTGGAAAACTACCTGTTAGTCTTGTGGTAAAAAAACTATCCCTTGGTCTTATGGCTTTCAACACAATTAATTACCATGTACCAATTTCATCTTCTTTTTTTTTTTGAATCAACCTTGTACCAATTTCTAACCGTTGGTAAAAAAATTCAATCCATCCACTCAGTCGTCAATTTCTATGAAATAAATACCTACCAACTCCCCAAACCATTCATTCTGCTTTCTCATAAAAATTGATCTCACATGCAATCCATCAATTAATAGGAACTCTAAAGGTACCAGCATTGCTGAAGAAGAAATCGGTAAATTGATAAACACAAAGAAGAATCGTTCCTCACCCAAATCATCATCGATTTCGTCCTTCTATTTTGCGCAACAATGGACGAGTTTTCCATCAATAATAATTCCAGGTACCTTCCTTTCAAAACTAACTTCATTCAATTCTTCTTATCCAACTAACTAATTCAAAATTTTATTATTATAGCTCTCCTACTCGTTCAGATTACGCTGAGATTGTTGTTGTGCGTCACGGTGAAACTGCTTGGAATGCCATCAGTAAAGTCCAGGTTAGGTTCTTTTTCTTTTTTAATCTTTTCATCTTCAGCTTCAGCTGGTGTAAAAGACATGTTTATCCTTGTCCTTCAGCAAAGCTATGATTCCACTAATACATGTAAACAGGGGCAACTGGATGTTGAATTGAATGAAACTGGAAGACAGCAAGCAGCTGAAGTAAGTTGTATATGTCGTGTTTTCTAATTTCTATATACAAACCGACAAGATGGGAGCCTTACATTATGATCCTAATTCATGTAAATTTTACAATTTAGGTGGGTGATAGACTCTCAAGGGAACCTAAGCCCTCTGTGATATATACTTCGGACCTTCAACGAGCTTCTGAAACAGCACAGATAATTGCATCCAAATGTGGAGGGGTGGAGGTTAGCAACCATACTCATTTTTCTACATGTTGCTTATTATCGATTCAATTGCTATAAGACAATAACCTAGTAATAATTTTTGTAACTCAATTCATGCTTGAAGCCAATGGTTTCTTTGGTTTGCACAAACATTCTTTAGTTTTTTTATTTGGTGTTAACCCTCCCATTTCTATAAGAATGGGGCTCTAGATATCTGGAGCAAAGCCGAGAGGTAAGTAAAGCCTGGCCAAAAATTGTTCCCAGTAGGAATTGAACTCGGGTTCTCCCGAACGATTCCTCCTAGGGGTAGAACATTCTTTCGTTTTGTCATTACCAGGACTACAGTTTGACCATGCTTGGAATAATCATTATGTTTCTTAGTAATTATGGAATACAAAGGGATGAACAATTCCTTATATAGTGTTGAACTTGCAGGGTTTAGATAGGGAAGGAGTTAGAGAGAATAAAGATTGAGAACAATAGGATAAATGGTTGATATATGGTGTTTTTAAGTGTTATGATATGATATAAAATACCAGTCCAATGGTCCTATTTTACTAATAATTTGATTAAGTGCTAGCAGCATAGTATTATAAGTTCATGCCCAAATAAAGTAAGACTAGTGATCATAATTTAATAAAGAAAAAAAGTTGAAAATAACGAATTGGCAACTGTGCCTAATATCGCTTCCTCAATAAGATTACTAGTCAATTGCACTGTATATTCTGAAGACCCATTAAGACATTGTAAAGACTTTTTTAAATTCTCAGAATACTAAAGATATTATTTGAGATTTTATTGACCTTCTAATAGATGGCAACAAAAAGAAAACTTATTGCTTAAATTTAATAATTGGGTATAACTGTATAAGCAGTTCTAGAACTTTCTTTCTGTGTTCATAATTAAGTCAAATTATGCTTGCGATGTTTTTGTTTCGTAACTCTACTTATATTTAGTGTAAGTGGTGTATTACCTATTCTTTTTCTGAAAATTATTTTCCTTATTGAAACTTTAGGTTGTCAAGGATGCTGACCTACAGGAAAGACACCTGGGGGATCTCCAAGGCCTTGTTTATCATGAAATGGCAAAGGCTAATCCCAAGGCTTACAAAGCATTTATGTCTAAGAATGAAGAAATGGAAATACCAGTAAGTACCGTAAAAACCGTAAGCGTAAATTTCCTTGGTAACAATGTAATAACATGAGACAGAAAGTTGGGGTAGCACCTATAGTAGAAAAAATGGTAGAAACTAGACTTATGTGGTTTGGGCATGTAGAGAGAAGATCTGGGGATTCTGTAGTAAGGAGAGTAATGAGATGGAGGGAAGTCAAAAACCTAGAGGTAGGTAGAGGAAGACCTGGAAAAACAATTGTGTTTGGATTGAGGGTTTAGGAGGGCAAGGGAGGGGAGGGCTCACTTTTATTTTTCAAATATTGAACAATGTAAAATGTTTTTTCTTAAAATAAATAAGTGTTTTTGAAGTATTATATGATTGTTTATCTTGTTGTTAATTCAATTTTCTAAAAATCATTTTATAATTTCTGTAATTTAAAAAAGAAAAGTAAGCCCTCCCCTCCTAAACCCTCCATCCAAACACACCCTAAGAGAAATTGTTAAGAAGGATCTAGAGATTAATGATTTAAAGAAAGATATGATTTTTGATAGAACACTATAGGGTCGTTTGATTCATGTAGGTGAGCCCACTTAATGGGGATAAAGCTTGGTTGTTGTTGTTGTTAACAATGTAATAACATGAAGAGCGTAACTTTGGACTAGGCTACCAAATAGAAAATTCTTCAAGTTTAATGGGCATGTCCAAAGAATTTATCATTGTCATAACGTGGCTGCATGTTGAACCTGAAGAAGTAGGATCATTTAGATCAATTAAACCCATCCTGTAATTTCTTTGTTAGAGATCTCAAATTAATTATTTTATGATCAGTTATATAAGATGATCATCCACTTTGCAAATTCTAGACATGCTGAGAATGATATGTCAGACAACTCTAGCAAATGTCATGGAATCTACTTTATTTTGATTTAGAACTTGCCTATTTATCCATGTTGTGGTTGTCTTATTTGTTATATATTGTAACCAAATTATTGTCATGTAGTCTTGCCTGTATCTTGGAATTGCCTTTCTACTCTAAAGTATTTCTTATTGTGTGTCATGGTCTCAAATATGAGTTATGACTAAGAGGAGATTTCAGATTATAAAAGTAAAGGTTAATACCTGCTGCCTTCTGCTTAATGTAGAAACAAGGGTACATACTTGTAGATAACAGTTTCCTATTATGACTCTTTTTTTTGAAATAAGTTTCCTATTATACTTGTGATGTTTGTGATTCAGCTTATGTATGATTTATGCATTATATAATTATAATGATGCATGCATTTTGAATTTATATAACCTTGATCCATATACCATTATGTGCAGGGTGGTGGTGAAAGTATTGTTCAACTTTTTGATCGCTCAACATCTGCGTTGGACCGAATTGCCATGAAGCATATAGGTAGGCTTATCAGTGAAAGTACTTCCGTCATAACATTTGCTATGTGATCTTTTATTTAGCTCGTCCAATGATCGCAGTGCCTTGCACGACACCCTTACTTGCCTGGCTAGATTGGTTTAACATACTAGTTACTTTGCCACAAAGACACTTGATATCTCTTTCAGATGAAATACATTCTGAAAGTCTTGTTTCGCGCATTTATTTTAAATCCTAAAGTACATTCTAATGATATTATCTGTATTAATTGTAGGGGAGCGAGTAATCGTTGTGACTCATGGAGGATTCATCAGACAACTATACAACCGGGCCTGCCCAAATGGAGGGCCTGCCGGGAAGGTACTCAACACATCAGTCAGTGTTTTTCACTTGGATGCTGATGATAAATGGATCATAAAAATGTGGGGTGATGTTAGCCATTTGAGCGAAACTGGATTTCTGCAGTCTGGATTTGGGGGTGATAAAAATTCTGGTTAGACCGTTGTTTCCCTTCCAGAAGTTTGATTGTTTCCCAACCATTGTTAACTAGAGTTTGACTCACTATGGTTTTTTGAGATCTATGTAGAACCTTGAGTATATGACTCTCATTGCACTCTTTATAATTAACAAGGAGTAGAAGTACAAAAAAATAATTATCAGCTTCTGTTTCAAAATGTTGAAGAATGAAGAGGTTTAAGGGAGACAGGACCAATAGAAATACTTATATTGTCAAACTCCAGATAAATTTCATTGCAAACGTACAGATATATATAATTTAATTATTTAAAATATATATTATTTAACTTTTTCTACATAGATAAGTTAAATACTTGGTTTATAATTTTCATAATTTAATAGTATGAAAGAACTTTGAATAACTTTTTTATTATGTAAAAATGATATGACGTTTTGTGATTTATCCATATTTATTTTAGTTAAATTGCGGGTAACAGGTGTGGTTACGACGATACCTAGAGGGTAAGGGCATGAGTATTAAAGTTGCTATCCGTATATGTCTGGGTATGAATGGTGTTATATATTTATCTTCTCATAATTGCATGGGTATCAAGATAGATATTATAGTACCCTACCCATTGTGATCCAATCATATATTCATCTTCTCATAATTTTTTTTACCTCATACCCACTCGATTGTACCTCTATTCTACAATTTAATGTTAACCCAATTTTGCAATATTCATTATGGAATTGACGAAATTGAAAGTGTTGCTATGAATTTTCATTCCATAATTTTGGAGAGGCGTGTGAAAAATGAGCTTGAATTTTATTTCTTTATTTGTTGTACTTGAACCGAGGGTATTTTGGAAAGTTCCTAATGTTTGTAGAGATAGAGTTGTAAGTGTAGGGTATGACGTAAAATTTCCTTTTCATATTGAGCCAAATTTGATGTTTTGGAGTCAACCCTTTCCTAATCCGACCTCTATACTCTCTTGTTTTGTAGTTCGGCTTCGTATTGCACCTTTCTTCGTACTTAATGGAAGTATTCATCTTTTTATTTCAAGTCAATCATGGGCACTTAGTAAAAAGTTTAAAGTAAAAAAATTATTTTTGAAATTATGTATTCAATACCTTGAAACATTTAAGAAAGAGAGAACATTTTTTTCCCTAAAAAAAACTTAAATATTGCACTCGTTCCTGCAAATATGTCTCGTTTAAGTTTTGGTCCCTGTAAAAAAAAAATTGTTTCTGGTCCCTACAAAATTTTTTGTTTTTGAAAATAGTCCCTGACCCCATTTTTGTGATGATTTGCATACGTGACACATGATGACTGGACCCATTTTGTAGTTTTTGGTCCCTGCAAAATATTTTGTTTTTTAAACAGGTCCCTACAAAATTTTTTGTTTCTGAAAATAGTCCATGGAGGGACTATTTTAAAAAACAAAATTTTGCAGGGACCAAAAACAAATTTTTTTTACAGGGACCAAAATTTAAACGAGGCATATTTGCAGGGATGAGTACCATATTTTATCCTAAAAAAAATAACTTTTTTTTAAATAAACTTAGTATCATATCAACGAGAACTCATATGGATCTCCATTTTTTTTTGGAATTTTTAAAGTATATGACTCACATATGTTCCATCGAATAAAAATGTGCGTTAAAAACTATGTTAAAATTAACGCTTACATAACACTTCTCCTTTATCAATTGTTTTTCTTGAATCCTTGACAAGTGTTAACACACCCCTTTTATAATTATGGATGGATTCTTTTGGTAAGTAAAATGATTTCAAAAGCACTTAAACACGGTTAAGTTTTCTATCACACCAAACTAACATCAAGGAAGAAAGCAAAATTAGCTATCTCCAATCCGTGCAACACAACAAAACAAAAAAACAAAAATAACGAATCGCTTCGTCGTTTTCATTTCTCTTACGTTACGCGGATCTCTCTCTTTCTTTTATTATCCTTTTCATCATTACCCAAAAAAACAAAACTAATTAAACGCTAAAAAACACTAGTACATGATACATGGTAACTCTTCTAATCAAGCTTGTCCGATTCGAATCCAATCCTAAACATACATCAACGGAAATTTTGCTATCTGCCATGACTTTGTCTAACTCTAGAGATTAAATCTCCGAAGTTACATGTAAAGATATACATTCACGCTAAAAAAAACAGTGGTTAAATACTAATAGTACATAACATGATGTTTCTTCCGACTTAGTATGAGGTCGGACTCAAACCTAACACTTAATATACAAGCGAAAGTTTTGTTATTCATTGTGATTTTATCCAATCCAAGAGATTAAATATCTATAGTTGCACACAGATATACACGATTTCAGACAAAAATATAATATCCATGATCAAAGAACCTAACCTTAACTACCACAAACAAAATCCCCATTTTTTCAAATCCTCTCCAAAACCCAAAGATCCAAATCTTCATCAACATCATTGACTTCTTCAATCTTCAAAATCACATTCAAATCATTGATTCAAAATGGGTCTCTGCACTTCAAAACCACTCTCTTCACCCAATTCAGAAACCACTATTCACATTCAATCACAACCAGAACAACCCTCTTCCACCAATGTAGTAGAAATTCAAAACCCTAAAAAATCACCCTTTTTCCCCTTTTACACACCAAGTCCAGCTCACAATTTATTCTCCGGCAAAACTCCGGCGACACCTAGAACTCCGAGGAGATTCTTCCGACCACCGTCGCCGGCAAAGCACATTAGGTCACTGCTAGCTCGCCGTCATGGCTCCGTTAAGCCGAACGGTGCAGCTAGTATATCAGAAGGAAGTGAAGGTGAAAGTGTTGCTCCTCTTGATAAGAATTTCGGGTTTTCGAAGCATTTTGGTAGTAAGTATCAGCTTGGTGAAGAAGTTGGTAGAGGACATTTTGGTTATACTTGTTCTGCTGTTGTTAAGGTTAATTATAAGGGTGAGATTAAGGGTCATCGTGTTGCTGTTAAGGTTATTCAGAAAGTTAAGGTTAGTTAAAGGTCATGATTTGTTATTGTTTGGTTTATGTTGAAGTGAAATTGTTTATGTTGATTTTGTTTGGTTTTTGAATTGTAGATGACAACTGCTATTGCTATTGAGGATGTTAGAAGGGAAGTTAAGATCTTGAGAGCTTTGAATGGACACAAGAATTTGATTAAATTTTATGAGGCTTATGAAGACCATGATAATGTTTATATAGTCATGGAGTAAGCTTCTATCTTTGTATCACTGATACTTCTGATCAAAGATGCGTTCGGTGTCTGATACGTGTTAGTGTAGTGTCCGACACCAACACATGTGATTACATTATATTAAGTCATTTTCTCAAATTATTATTAGTGTTGATGTGTAATATCTGTGCACTGTGTCCGATGTTGGTGTCTGTGTCTGCACTTCATAGGCTTCTATTGCAATGCTTACATTTTTACTTTTCATCTTTTGTAACTGTTTGGTTATTATTAAGGTCAAGATTCTTTGTTGTCATCTTCTTATTTAGTTATTATTAAGGTCATTTTTGGTGAATTTTGTAACTAATTGTCTTAAACTCTTATGCATCGAAGGTTGTGTGAAGGAGGGGAGCTTTTGGATAGAATACTATCGAGGTAATGATTTGTTTATTTTGTAAATGTTAATTCTTTTGAATGTTGAATTTGTTTTTTTGGTGTTGGTTTTGGGATAAACATAAATTGTGATCAGTAGAGGAAACATATAATGACTTGTGACAATGTGTCCACTTTCAGAGGTGGGAAATACTCGGAGGAAGATGCAAAAGTTGTCATGACACAAATACTGAATGTTGTTGCATTTTGCCATTTACAAGGTGTTGTTCATCGCGATCTTAAACCTGAGGTGAAGTACATTTGTAATTTCGTCATCCTATAGGATGGTATTTGATAACCTATTTAAACAGGGTTATGTTTTGTCTCCTTCGCGGCTCTTGTGTCGTGTAAATATAATTTTTTATCAAGTATTAACTTCAGAAAATGGGTATCAGAACTTCTTATTTTCAACCAAAGATGAGAACTCAGAGCTGAAGGCCATTGACTTTGGTTTGTCGGATTTTGTTAAACCAGGTATGTTTTGTGTCCACTTTTGTACGCTTCATGTCATGTGGTATATTGGGTATCGATTAAGTTTTGACTTTATTGTGCTTTACAGATGAACGGCTTAATGATATCGTTGGTAGCGCATACTATGTGGCTCCCGAGGTTTTGCATAGAGCTTACAGCACAGAGGCTGACGTCTGGAGTATTGGTGTGATCGCATACATTTTATTATGCGGAAGTCGTCCATTTTGGGCACGGACTGAATCTGGGATCTTTCGTTCCGTATTGAAAGCAGATCCAAGTTTTGATGAACCTCCTTGGCCTTCTTTGTCAGATGAGGCACAAGATTTTGTTAAGCGATTACTAAATAAAGATCCAAGGAAGAGAATGACAGCAGCACAGGCATTAGGTGCGTTTCTCGTCTACCGTGGGTGGGTCTTGGTGTTTCTTATATTTTGTTATGTTCCTTATTGGTGTATACTGCAGGTCATCCATGGATTAAAAGTTATAAGATTGTAAAAGTACCGTTAGATATTCTAGTGTTCAAGCTCATGAAGGCATACATGCGTTCCTCCTCTCTACGAAAAGCAGCTTTAAGGGTGTGTATATTTTTATTCAGAAATCACTAGACAAATCTTGATATGGAATGTAAAAGTCTTTTTGGAACAATATATCTGTTGGCGTCTTCTGGGTTTTACTACTATATATGTGCTTCTGATTTACTTCATGCTCTCTACCATAACTAGGTGTACAGTGTACTACTTGTTTAAGAGTTTAATTTACATAATGTTTTAACCAGGCTGAGTTTGTTGTTGCACGATTAATTTGAGTTGCAAACTTGTCAATATTTGTTTAGTGTTTCAACTAGACATGCTTAAAGATGTTACTGATGAATTGTAAAGTTCAAAGTTAAAGATGGTAAAAATATTTAAATATACATTGTCATTGTTTGTTGCTAGTGTTTTTTACTGTAATTTTATGCTCTACTGTTCCTCATTTCTTTTGCGGATAGTACTGTATTTCCCAGTAACTTACTAACATTTTATATTCGTGGGCATTGGGACAGGCTCTGTCCAAGACAGTAGCTACTGATGAGCTGAATTATTTGAAGGAGCAGTTCGCACTTCTAGAACCAAACAAAAATGGAACCATTAACTTGGAAAATATCAAAGCGGTTGGTTTCTTCCAAACTCATTGTATTCCATATTAGGAGAATGTTCTTATAATGATTCTCATAAAATTGAGCTGTTTAGGTCTTGATGAAGAATGCGACGGATGCAATGAAGGAGTCGCGAATTCCTGATCTTGTGGCATCAGTAAGTGCTTTGACTTAACTGTAGAGTGCATCTATATATGATCCACATGATATTTTTTTGCATGTATTGAATATTGGTACAAATGGTTTTTTTTTTTTGGCAGCTTAATGCCTTGCAATATAGAAGGATGGATTTTGATGAGTTCTGTACAGCTGCACTTAGTGTTCATCAACTCGAAGCACTTGATAGGTGGGAGCAACATGCACGCTGTGCCTATGAAATTTTTGAAAAGGATGGAAACAGAGCTATAATGATTGAGGAACTAGCTTCGGTATGCTTGATCTGATTACTTGAATATAAACTTGATGATTTAGTTTATGCACACATACACACCTTTAGAATTCTTTGTGCAGATAATATTACTATATCAACTATTCTTCTAATATGAAGATATCTAATCATTTTCATCTTCAGTGTTTCATATTTTATTGCATCCTAATAATCTCTGATTTAATAAACCATTAATTTCAACATTGGAGTGGAGATATCGCAAGAAACTAGTTTCGGTTGTTTTAAAGTATATATGAGTTAATCTATGTTAGTTTCCTATTATCAGTCATGTACTATGTATGCAATACATTTCTAATGCATGGTTTTAACCAAATAATCAGGAGCTTGGCCTTGGTCCATCTGTACCTGTTCATGCCGTTCTTCATGACTGGATTAGGCACACCGATGGAAAGTTAAGCTTCCTTGGATTTGTTAAGTTGCTGCACGGTCCATCTCGAAGTCTTGTAAAACCTCAATAAAAAAGTTTGGAACCCCATCAGAGTACTTACGAGCATGCTCAATTACACTATGATGATGATTATCCGGTCAATGAAATGTTTCTCCACACAACACATTCCTATAGCATCAAAGGGTCTTTACCATTGCTGGATTTGTACTAAGCATAAATCGTCAGGGTCTTTACCATTTTATAAGGCGAAGCTCTTCTACACGTAATCCAGGAGTTAAACTGTTCCTACAGATTTTTTTGTTTTTTTAGAAATATATTTTCCACTGTAAAGGTGTTGTGTGTTAAGGTGCAGGTGATAATATTATGTGATTGTTGTTAAATGGTTAATATTCTTACATGCTCTGAGATTCACAAACAATTGAGGAGTATCATTCTTGTTCAAATGCAAATTTATTGCATTGCATTCCACCGTTAAATGAAAAGAAGTTTTTAGTTTACCTTTCCATGTTGTACCTTTTGAAAATTTAGTCTTCTTGGATAAATGTTTCATTCATTTAAACAGTGCTAACTACCTTGGTAGTTGCTGATATATTGAGGATCTAGCATGAGCAGCACGTGAGGTAGGTATATCCTCTATTGACTATTGACTTCTTTTTTTGATTACAATGAAAAGAGACCATTGACTTCTGAACTAAGGTAGTTATTGACTATGCTATCCTTATCCTATGCTAGGTTCCCAATCTACTTGATCACATTCACATAAGAAAGTTTTCAGTTCAATTGTAGTAGAGATGCATATATAGTAATGTGAAAGTTGTTTTTTTGACATCGAAAGTTTCCTAAAGACACAAGTAAATGACCAAATTACCCCCAACAGTAATTAACTACCGTTGAGCAACCTGGCAGTAGTTAACTACTGCTGAAAAATTGTTTTTCTTTACAATTCACACATTCTGCCACCAACTAGCATTTTTTAAAATTAATTAATAATAATTAATGTTCTCTCTATTCTCTCTCATCCCTCCTGCTTTCACAGTAATTGGAAGGAAATTGAAAATGTGGATTTCACATAAAATGACTTTTCAAATACAGTTTAATTAGCTCCCAAATTTGTGAATCATTACTTTGTCCAAGTCAAGGAGAGATTTTCAAGTCTTCATTGGTCACGAAATTGGCTTTCTAAAAACATTGTTGATTGATTGGAGATGTTGTGGCTTGTTTGTTTGGAAGTGTGTTTGCCTTCCTCGATCTCAAGTTCTAGTTTGATTTCATTGTGAGCTCATTGATTTCTATGATCAACTCTAGTCTCAAACAGAAGAAGAATAAGAAGAGGTTGTTAGGAGAGATGAGAGAAAATACATAGAATATTAATTATATTAATTAATTAAAAAAATGCTAGTTGGCGGCTGAATGTGTGAATTGTAAAGAAAAGCAATTTTTCACTGCTAGTTAACTACCGCTGGACTTAGCGGCAGTTAACTATTGCCGGGTTGCAAAACGGTAGTTAACTACCACTGAGGACAAATTGGTATTTTACTTGTGTTTTTATGAAGTTTTTATAGCAGAACAGCAATTTTCTAGTAATGTTCACTTTATTTATAAAGCCATAAAAGAGATAACATACTTGATGTATCCCTTGGACTGCAACTATTAGCACCCCCAGTTTTTTTACTAACAGGGAAATTTATTTTCAGAGGAAAAATACTGTACAGAGAAGTTTGTTAATGTATATGGAAAAAATAAACAAAAATAAATAAATTCCAGAAATTCTAAATTTGTTGCCAATAAGTTTCTTTTTATTTTTATCATTAATAAAGTTTCTTAGATCTAGTGTCATACAACTTAACCATTTCTTTCAAAGCTTATTTTCATTTTGAATAATATTATAGTCAACAGAAGGCACATCAGAAGATTGAAGCTTTTCAGTTTCAGTTGGTCCAAAAGACAACGATTAGTATATATTATCTATACATCACAACTTTCTTTTTCTTCTGAGGCTTCTTGAAACTTTTCTTGAGTATTAGACATTCAAGCTTAATTAGTTCTAGCTTGTTGCACTCATACTATAATAACTGGTTGAAAAGTCTTCTTGCCTTTACCTTTCTCACGAGCATCCTTTGTAGTTTCTTAAAGATGAAGGATTAGTTTGTAGTTTCTTTAATATGAATGCCATGTCATATCTTTATCTTTACAAATAGAGTCATAATTTCATTCACTCCTTAGTATTGAGTCATTTACTTGATATGATTCTTCATGAGCAATTTTCACTGGATTCCAAAATCCTTGAGTTGAGGAGCATCCTGCTACCTTTTCAAGTTATTAATGAAGGATATAAATATAATTGTAGCAATAATAGATACAAATTATATAAAAGATAGATCAAGAATTGTGTAACTTTAGATTTATGAGAGCTGATGATAGTGAGATGATTAACATTGGTAGAGAATGAGAGTCTACTACCTCTTCCTTTGTCGTCTATTTTTTGGGTTAGGTTAACCTCTCATTAGGCATAAGAACATGGTACAACCCACCATGTTCCATTAAAAAACAAAACTCAATGCATATTCATTAACTAATTAGTGTTTTTATAATATTTGATCGGAATTTACATTAATAATAATTCATAATAATTTATTATTGTCAATGCATAAAATTGCCTTTGAGTTCAATGGTACTTTTTTGTTTCTCCTCTATGGTCCATGCTTACTTTGGTTTGCTCTCTGGAGTTTCTTCAACATTAGTGGATGTAGGAGTGAAAGGACCATTTTCTACTATGTCCCAAAGATCATCATCTTGAGACTAAAAAGATTTGTTATATAGTGACCTATTTAGCCATCGATTAGAGACTGAGAATGTCAAATGAATCTAACAAATTTTACAAATAGAGAACTCTAAATCGGTCACAAACTTCTTTATCGACCGATTAAAAAATGATCACTAAATAACTACCTTTCTGAAATTACTTCCAAATTTGTAAAGTTTTTTTTTAACCGTTTGACTTTTAGTTATATGAATGTTATAGATGTATAGTTGTATTTTAATTTACTATTAAACGTTATTTTAATAAGAAAATCATTTAAATTAAAGCAAAGTTCTGTAAACAACCGTAAAAGTTTGGTCTAATGGTAAAAAGAACAGACCTTGAATTTAGATTTTTCGAGGTCGAGCCTCGCTACCGCATTTGAATGGAGATAAATGTAAATCCTTTTCTAAACGTATTTTGAGCTCGAAGATGTTTCCTACTTTGAACTATGGCACAATCACATCACCATAAATAGTGTATTAAAAAAGATAAAAATTGTGACATTTGAACCCGTACAATAGGTGTTTTAATAAAATATTAATTGAAGTTTACGTTGAGTAGGAAACCGTCTTGAAATACATCTAGTTGTGGTTGCGACTGTCGCAAAAGAAATTTGGGACAAATTAACTTTGCCTATTACGACGATTTGAGCGTTTGACCCTAGCACTCCTCTTGGTGACAATTAATAATCGTTTGCAACACAAATTATAGCCTGGTTCAACACACCGCCACTTTAACTAATGAACATCGCAAATGTATTGTAGTGTATGTACTTTTTGTGTAAGACCATCTACTTGTTGACATATCAAGTGAGATCAAGAGTCTCAAATTGAATGGAAAAATGGATGTTGGACATCATAAAGGAAACAAACTTATATCTAATATCTTAAATTTTGAGTTAAGATGTAGTGTTCAAATCGTTGATCTGATTATTCAAAGATCAATGTGATTGTTCCTAGACTCTCTTCGTGATTCAACAGTTGTAGCAGAGTCGATGATTTGACAAAGGGTGCATCAACTCCTTGTATCAAAATTCTTCCTAATAATATTGACAAAACACTGTGTCCCATTGTTGTTGAGTGCCAACGACATTGCAAGTGTCTATGTGGATAAGAAGAGCTATTGCTTTACCAAGAGCAACCTCAAATAAATGTACAGACTCACACTTGAGAGGTTGATGATTGATATATCAAGTGTTATCAATATTCCCGCACTAATGAAAAAGTGGATGTTAAACAAAGTATTGAAAGAAAAAAATAAAGTATTAAGATGTGGTGTCTGAATCACAGACATATCCATATTATGTGTATTAGGGGAAGCGACCTCCATTATTATTAATACTTGTGTACTAATAATAAGATATTATGATCTTTTACCCCACAACAAATATTCAATTGCCTCCACTCTTGGAGTTAGAAATTAAAGCTTTCACAGTAACAATAATAGATGGTCTTGACTCTTGCCTCATGAGTCAAGAAGTTATAAAAGGCTTTAAAGAGATGTGCCATTGTTTTTTTTCCTCCCTTTTTAAAAGAGAAATAGGAGTAGTAGCGTGGATGCAAAATGTTGTATATTGGCTTCAAATTGAGATTGCAGGAAAACCTAAAATCGTGTCACGATTGCAAGCACCGTGACACGATTGGATTGGCAGAGAGGTTGGTTCTTGAGATGGAAAATCGTGACACGATTTGGG
>Ga0315914_1003228_pt1 | contig 24821 bp, 11 predicted proteins | sample MpolenodulesMG_FD_203920 | JGI IMG/M metagenome (GOLD analysis project Ga0315914, IMG submission 203920) | Medicago polymorpha root nodule microbial communities from Los Angeles, California, United States - elongated nodules | ecosystem: Host-associated > Plants > Roots > Nodule | place: USA... | reverse complement strand
TTTATGTCTCTTCAGTTTCCTATATTTTTCCTTCTTTTTTTTAATCTACTTGAGGTGTGGCAGATCCATTTACATCCTATTTGCTTGAAAAATATAATTTTTATAATCATTATTTGAATAGTAAGAAATTCAAGCACCCAAATGATTAGAAACTCTTATGTCATTGTATATGGATTGTTCGAGCATCTCAGATTGTGTGAAACTATGAGATCTGTATTGCTTTAATCAAAATTGTAGATCATAGATCTACTGTCGAGAAAAAAATGAATAGGTAATTGCTTATTTGTTTTTTTACAAAACTTGGTATTCAGCTCAAAGATAGGCTGATCAAGGGGGACTAGACACATATTATACTAGTCATGGTCCAGTTGAAGTTAGACGGAAAAAAATTATGGATTGATCAAACATATAAATTGTTGGTACATAGGCCAATCAAACACCGAAAGGAACACACTTCAATGTATAAAACTTACACTACCTATAATATGTTAGCATCTAGTTGTTATATCAATGTTTAATATCTGTCCGGGTTTCAATTCAGGACCTCCAACTCTTTAACCCTTAACTTAAACCAGAGATGTATAACCTCTCAATCCTTGGGGTTGTAACTTTGGAATTTTATTATATCAAAGAATCTCTCTAACCCTTAACTTAAACCATGGATGTCTAACCTCTCAATCCTTGGGGTTGTAACTTTGGAATTTTATTATATCAAAGAATCGATAAATGGTTATTAGAGGTTCGATTTATGTTTTTGCAATAGTTGCTAAAGGCATACCATAGTTCGAAAAATAAGTAATTTACATTTTTATGGTATAACATTTAAGACAATTATATTAGTTTTCCTTTTTTTTTCTTCAAGGTATTTGGCCTCGTAATAAATCAAGCGAACTCGAACATAGTTTGAAAATTAAGTTGATAATTAACTTGTTGAACTTTGCTCATGACCTAAATGAGCAGAACTCATCTAATCTACAAATAAAATTATATGTAGTTCAATTCAGTTTTGGATGATTAATTTAAAAAATTGTTTCAATCCAATTTAATTTGGATCGATTTTTAAATATTCAAATTATAAATTGTAATATTTTTTATTAATAGTATTATAAAAATACGGTAAAGTAATAGATTCGATACAAAACATAACATATGATATATTTTTTTAAGGAATAACATATGATTTGTTAAAAATTAATAGTACAAAATAAAAATGATTGATTATCTTTCAAACATATCAAATAGTAACAAAATAGATTAAATTAAACTATTATGTTGTAAAAAATGACTTTTGAATTTTGTGACTCAAACAAATTAATCAAAACTCAAACTAAAAAAATGGTGTGTATCAAACTTAAAACTTAATTTTGAGTTGGAGTGCTTCTTATCAAATTGAGATGAGAGACTCAACTCATTTCTCAATTTGATGTTAACCATGATTTTCAAAAACAAATTCTAGATAAATAAATCTTACATATTATATTTTAAGAAAAAATGAGATATTTTTAAGGTTTTAAAACCTACGCGCTTTTATGGCACGTGATGGTAGCTCTCGGCGAAAATAGATCGTGCCTCGGATTGATTGCCTAAAATAAAGGAATTGCAACCTTTAATTAACAGAATGAACGCCGCGTAATCCAGGTAATGCTGTTTCCTTTTTTCTTTGGGTGATAATACCTCTTTTTTCTTATTCAACAAAAAAAATAATAATGTTTCCTTTTTTTTCGAAAGTTAAAATTTAAAACTCAAAAAAGTAAAGATAAAAAGTTTTTTTTTTTGAAAGGGTTAAAGTTAAAATTTGAATAATTAACTTATCAAAAATATTTTGATTATTTTCTTTGTTCGAAATTTTTATTATTGTTTTATTTAAAAAAAATATTCTTCTCGTAATAAATATTTATTGGAAGTCATTGTATTATTATTTTTAACTAAAAAAACAATATTCATTCATTCAAATTGATATAGTATATCGATACAATTTCAAAGTCGCTAAAAGCAGAAATGATAAATCTGCGAATAAACTCAATATATATATATAGCATAAAACACCAGAGTGACTATGTCGACAAATATGACTATATTCATATCTCTTGAATACTCTTATCTTCATATCTAAAACGTTAGCGACTTGAATTTGCACTTGGTCTAAGCTAAAATTTCAATTGAATCAGATAAACACTCCATTAAGACGATAAATAAAAAACACGCTGCACAAATACGGGAAATCAAAACAAATAAAGTTGTGCAAAGACGACGAAATCACAAAAACAAACGAAATAAAATTGAAAATATGCGGAAATCACTTATTTAACTAAAGAAGAATGAAAACAATTCAGATGGGTGATTTTGAGTCAAAATTGACCCTAAATCACCCCTTTTCGGTAGACCAAGAAGAAGAAAAGTGACGACGGTAAGGGTTTGGGAATGAGAAGAGAGAAAGAGCTTTAAGGAATTAGAAGTTGATTCTTTATTCATTGTATTTTTTAATCATGAGAGCTTCTACTTTTAGAATATCTCATCTTCAATTTGCTAATGATGCATTAATCATGGGGAAAAAATTGGTGAATATCTGAGCGTTGAAAGCTATTTTGATTCTCTTTGAACTTATATTAGGCTTGAAAGTGAATTTTCAAAAAAGCTTACTCGTCGGAGTAAATGTATCAGATTCCTGATTGGTTGAAGCGGTTGTTGGTATGAAATGTATTCCTTTCGTTTATTTGGGTCTTTCTATTGACGAGACTCCTCGTCGTTTATCTTTTTGGCAACCATTGTTTTATCGGGGTGGAAGAGTAAAAATCTCTCAATGGGTGATTGACTTGTGCTCGTTAAATATGTCTTGTTGTCGCTTCCAGTTTATTCTCTTTCATTCTTTAAAGCTCTCACATGTATAATTTCTTTCCTTGAATCTTTTCTTAAATATTTTTTTTATGGGGGGAAGTGAGGAAGCTCGCAAAATTCACTGGATACATTGGGACAGAGTTTGCTCGGTTAAATAGAAAGGTGGTTTGGGGGTGAGGAGGCTTAGGGAATTTAATTTGGCATTGTAAGGAAAGTGGTGTTGACTGGTGTATATTGACGAGGAAGGGTTGTGGCTAAACGTATTGGCTGCAAAATATGGGGTTGTGGATGGGTGTATTTAGAGAGGAGGGAGGAGGACATCAATGTGGTTGAAGGATTTATTTGATGTTATAGAGGGGTGAGGGAGGTGAGGTGAGTTGGTTTAAGGAAAGGGTGGGTCACATTGTTGGCAAGGGCGAAAGTACATCATTTTAGTGTGATCCTTGGTTGGACGGTGAGTGTTTAAGGGGTAGGTTTCGACATCTTTTTGACTTAAGTGTTTGATAAAAGTGTTATAGTAACAGAGATAAAGAGGCGAGGGTGGGGAAAGAGGCGATGGGCTGGGGTGGCGGTGGAAAATAAGTCTCTTTGTTTGGGAGGAGTAGCAGTTGGGTGAATGTGTTTCTCTGTTAGATAATTTATTTATTTTTGCAGTACAATGATGTGGATAGATGGGTTTGGCTGCCCAATGTTCGTGATGGATAAACAGTCATAGACGCGCATTATTTAATCTCTAGTACCGAGCTACCCATGATTAATTTTCATTCTGACATCAAATGGAACAAAGTGGTACCTTTAAATGTGCCACTATTGGCATGGAGAGTTATTAACATAAGGATTCCGACAAAAGATAATTTATTTTGTTATGGGGGTGTCCTTCCAAGAACAACAAATTATACTGGAGGATGCGGTAACGAAGAAATGAAGAATCAATAAATCATTTGTTCCTAAGTTGCAATTTTTTTGTGGTATTTGGCATTCCATTCATCGGTGGTTGGGTATTTCAATAGTTAATCCGAACGATATTCTATAGCATGGACAACAATTTGGGGGTTCTTTTGTTATTGGGAAAAAATCTGTTTTGGTCTACAAGTTATTTGGTTGGCTACTATTTGGGTGGTGTGGAAGGAATGCTAAATATCTGAAAAATATTTATCTCTTGTTTTTTTATACATCAATTACAAATAGTTGTCTTATGTTTTTTATAATCTTCCCTAACAAATATTTGATGTGTATTTTATTTATTTATTAGTGACAAATAGTTATCTTTTATTTTTAAAATATTTGTCGAACAAATATTTGTATATTAGCAGTGTGCTAACCACCTTCATTATATTATATTAATTTATTTTGTGTGATTTTAAATTTTATTTTTTATTCCAAAAATAAATTATAATTCATACTTTTCATTATTACTAATAATATAATTTGTGATTTAATTTTTCATGCAGGTGCCATAAGCCCACAATTCAAGTGAGGATGAAGTAAGAATTATTTTTTTCCCTCTATAATAATGGAATATATCTTCCAAATGATTCTGGTTTAATGAGCATTTGAATAGAATGAATTAAAATAAGAGCTTTTTTAACTAGTGTTTCCGGGACATTTTTTAAGGATCTTAAATTTAGAAATCATTCATTTCAAAAATAAAATATTACAAACACGTAAAAAGACCCATTTCCTTAGGTCCAAACCAAGCTTGCCCAATATCACACTTGGGATTAACTTCTCCTTAACACACCCCTCTCCGTGAGGGAGGTGTTCGTATCATCACGGGAGACCAATTAAGTCTCCCCACGTGCCTTAAATCTCGCTCGACGGTTAAGATTCTAGCAAATCCTTAGCCGTCGAGCACACAACGTGCCACTAGCAATGGCTCGTGCACGACACCTTTATATAAGGGGACTATACACAGTTCCCAAGGGTACAATATTCTTTCTAACCTAAACCCCCACTCTCATTATTTGAACTGACTTGCGTCAAAGTGTTTACAGGTACACACCCTTCTCCGTTCCAGAGTTCACAAATAATCAAAAACAATCGTGTCGGACATCATCATTTCTGTTCAGGTACGATCACATTATATTGCTAATGGAACAATTATCCCTTAAAACAAATGAATGAGTTAATGTAACAATTGTCAATTAAAACTATTTTATCAAATTATTGCATATGATTAAACAATTGTCAATAAATATCATATGTAAAGTTCGTTGAGAATATGTTAAGGAGACATGTCATGTATACTTCAACATTCTATTAATTATGAATCAACATTCTATTAATTATGAATCGTATGTACATAAAGTGAGATATGAGATTTATCAATTAGTTGAATCGTTACAAATTAGTGTATTGATCATCAACCATCATCTATAAATCAACAATCAAATCTTATTAGCCTACTATTAGCAAATAGTGGCCCTTACATCAAGTTTCTTCATTTTTGTGAAGAAAAACAAAAACAAAAAGTATCTTCATCACTTCCTCCGCTACCAGCATGCCAAGTGTTAACAAAACTCAACGACACTTCGTTTCCTCCAAAACAAAGGCACGGATCGGTGGCCCAAAAAAAACAACAATCATATTATAACACGTTCGCAAAACACCAACCGAATTGTTTTCCTAACGTAGCATCACGCGGACACGCGCCATATAAACGACGCTAATCTCAGTTTAGACGACAAAAATCTAAATCGTGAGAAAATAAATTGCGAAACGGTGATTGAAATGAATTGAAGCTGAAGTAATGTTACGTACGTGAGTGCAAGTTTTTGGGAAGTCGGTGGGACCATGGGGGTTTGGTCATGGGAGTTGGTGGAGGATTGGTGGTGGGCCCCATCGTTCGAAACAGTTTGCACGATGTTTTTTTGGTTTTAATTTGCATTTATTTATCTAATTACTAGTATATTTAATTAGTTTAATTATTCTTTAATACCATAATACCCTTCTCCTACTACAAAAATGGCGGCTTGGTAGGTTTAAGGTTAACGTGCCTTTGTTCATGCAAGGGTAGGTGAAAATTAGTACAAACCATTTTTATTTTTTTTAGGGATAGTACAAACCAACTTAATCGATTTCATTTATACAATACATTATCTTTTTTTTGGGGACCTTTTGTTGTTGAGAGGTACCTTTTCTTGTTGTTGATGTATAGATTACCTCTTCTTTTGCTAAAATAGAACCATTTTTATATTCTATGGTACACCCAAATATTTGAGTATATTGGTACACCAAATCAATAAATTAATAGTTAAATGTGTTATTTTTGAAGAGAAAATTTGTTTTCTATCACCTATAATTATAATAATTAAATTTTATTTACCAAAAATGTCAACGAAATAAAAATTTAATTTTTCTGAATTTTTAGTACTCATAATAGAAAATTTTGATTTTTTTTAACAACAAAATGTAAAAAAAAATAGTATGATTTTTATAAACAATGAAATGATATTTTTTCTTATGAAATGACATTTTCTAACATATAAATATCAACAAATAGCTCTTTATTCCATAAAAATAATAGTTAATTTAAAGATTTTTGAAGTAAGAGTACCGATACACCTTAATTCGTGGGTGTACCATAGAAGTTCCTTTTTTATTTTATAAAAATTAGTTATAAATAGAAAAATAGGAGAATTATGAAGACTAATTTTGTAGCAATTTCGTACTCAATTGTGAACAACAACTACATTGTTGATCTTAATTAGACTTAACTCTAAAATTAGCATAACATGTTTTAAAAAATATATATACCAGTACAAAATAATCATGACCTGAATCGACTATTAGTATGTTTGGTGTAGCGTTGAATCCCCAATTCCCGCGTTTCGATGCAAATATTGTCGTGATATTTGGAAGCTACAAACTGGAGCTTCTCTCTAAACGTGGTTTTCCTGCCTCCCAGTGCTTCAACAAACACACCATATGTGTAAGTGTAACAAGACCCTTAACACATAATTTCAAAATTAAGGGCCTAAAAATAATTAAGGTTTATGTTTTAAGATTGTAATAGTCTTCAAATTGTTTTAGACTGTTCTAGATATAATGTAATTTTTTTTCCAGATAGTTAATAAAAATAGCTTGCAAATGCTTGACCAAGAAGAAAAAAAAGCTTGCAAATGAAATTAAGCTCGAATAAAGTCAAAGTCTTGTCAACAATAAATTGGTCAAAGTAGTAAGAGATTTAGGCCCCTTAAGCAATTTGGTCAGAGATTCAATTTCTATCCAATTAATGCGCATGAAGAAAAAGAAATGGCTGGAGTGGGAGCGTCGCCGTATCCGCTCCACAAGTTTTTTCCGATGTAAATTAGCCGCTGTTAAACGAAAGTGAAAACTTCGTACAAATGTTTATGATAATCTGAAAAGAAAAGAAAATAAAAAAAAAAAGAAAGAAGCCAAAGCCATGTTGGTATCTATTCTCACGTTACACTTTTAACGTCTCTTGATTTTGCACGGCGGATTTTACACCTTTATTTTCTTCCATTTTTTGTTCACATTGCAAGAAATCTTCACTCCTAATTTTTTTGTTCACATTGCAGGAAATCTTCACTCCTAATAATACATACAATCATACATGACAGAATTTCACATATATTTTCAACCATTTCCCCCATCGTGCACATTGTTGTAAAGGATATAATACTATAGTTTCTAATTTAATATCAACTATCCAACTAATTATAGTTGGAAATATTTTGATGGTGAGTCTAGTTGGAAGAGCACTAAGAAGATGTGATAAAGGGATCCTACCTACCCTTTTCCAAGAATAAAGATGTTGGTAAGCGTTGTCTATGTTGTGAAAAGTGCTTGTGCCAAGGAATAGAAAAATAACTTGCTATATACATGATCACTCATTCTCATTCTCTTTTCTATTTCTTAAGCTTTGTTTTTTTTTCTTTAGTTAAATAGAAACAAAGTAGTCCTGTGAGCATAATACAGTTGGCAGGGACATGCATTATTATATGTAACGATGGAGGTTTAAATTCTAGATACTCCACTTATTCAAAGGTAAATTCTAACCACTAAATTATTTAATAAAAAAAATATAGAAACAGAGTAAAAAGAAAACAGGGATGAATGAAAAACCAGTTTAATTATATGCAGCTAATTGAAGAATATGAGTGACAAAAAAAGTGTCATTTTCCGGTCTCTATGTTACGTCATAAGTCAAAAGGGTTTATATGTAGATATCCACTGATTCTTATCTTTCTAGTAATCTTTTTACTCAACTAAACATGAAAAAAACTTCTCTTTTTTCTCTCTTATTTTATATTTAATTTTTTTTCTTCCCATCAAAACACTATGCAAAATGAAGATTTGGGTGGATTAAGTTGATTAACAACTTTACCAACTCCAGAGTTCACCACATCATTGACTAGGAAGAGGATCCTCTAAAAAGTTGTGTTATTTTTTTTTGTTTGTCAGTGTAGTTAATCGCATGATGAGTAGAAAGAGGGTCTAGAACTATATTTATTTATTTTTGTCATTTAAATAAGAAACTGTAAATATTAAATAAGATAGAAAGATATGTAATATTTTACTAAAACTTGACATTGTAATGATTCCCATTTTGACATTTTTTTTAGATTTGCAATAAAACCAACCTTACATTTTTAATATGTCATATTACATAACTAAATGTATATGTTTTTTTTATAGGAAAAACAATTCATAAATATATAATATGACATATTAGTTATAGATACCAGAGTTTTAGAAATCAAAATTTTAGATCAAAATAATTCTCATAAAATTTAATATAGTTATAAATATAGAATAAGACAAATAAGTTATGGATATCTCACATCCTCTTTTACCTAAGTTTAAACATTCATATATTTTTTTCTTTAAAATCTTTAAAAATTTTACGATAAAGTTTGTTTTAAACCTCTAAACATGTTCGAACTTCGACCACATTGATTATAAAAACATTAAAATAATTTGAAGAATTTATTTAACCACTCCAAATTCATCCTCTAATATAATTTTTAATTCCCATATTAAGGAAAGTTTGTCTTCCCTTAAAGAAACTAAGAAAGTGAGTGATCCAACATCAAAGATTCATAAACACTTTCTAAATTCAATGTGTTGTATTTTTCTGTAGATGTCACTTTCACAAAGTTGCAACTATGATATCGTTTATGCAAGTTATGGGCAGCCAAACTTTAGTTAACCAGCCACTTCATGTAAGTGCTCAACTGGAATTTTTTAGTGACGTCCTATTTTGACCTCAATTTTTTGCATTTTTAACGTGTATACCTAAGTATATGGGTTTTTGCGATTGAATTAGTCACGATCCTCTTGTGTTTCACAGCCATGTCATTATATTTGGCTGAATCGCTTGAAACATGAAGTACAACAAATTTGTCCTTATAATATTCCTCTATTGTATTGTGATTCCGTTCCCCTATATGCAACCCTAGTCCATAACGATAGCTAAGAATCAAACATCACTCTTTATTATACTACGAGTGATGTCGACCCAATATTATATATCTATATTTAATTTAAAACGAAGCATGAAGGCACTTAAAAATTAATTAAAATAAAACGGTCTTTATTTTTCATGGGATAAAATCGATTCTCTACCGCATTTAGGCTTATTCTTTAAATTTAAAATTGATCTGTATGATGTGTTTTATTTTTGGTACCAAAGAGGGCCCGAAGGATCAAAAGAAAAGAAAACAACTAACAAGTATGGGGGATGAGACTCGGATAATATCATTTACTAAAAGAATCTTCAATTCATTTGATGAGACATTTTGAGGAATTAATAACTTTGTATTGTTGAAGCCAATCTACACAACGTAGTTGCTTTCACGCCATGTATGATTGAATTTGACATGCCAGTCATTTTGATTCTACGAAGTAAGTTTTCATAATCTGATCGTCCATATTATCTTGATGGACCATGTTAATCAAAGTTTTAGAGTCACTTTTCACAACAAATTTTTAGTTGGACTAAGCTATCTCCGTACCATTCAATATTGCTCGAAATTCACCTTAATTTATTCACTACCTAGAAGAATCTTGTAAAAGGCCTCCGCATCCACCGAGGGCCAAATTGGTTATGCAAACGTCATCACAATTGAGTTTGATCCAACTTTGCTTAGGATAAATCCAACAAACAACTACGATCTCCAGTTGAAAATGACTGACATTTGAACGTTTAAATCCCTCATACAAAATTATATATATTGTTGACACTTCCACAAGTACTAGCAAGAGATCATAGAAATAGAAATATGTTGAGCTTGCGATTCTCATCAATATTTCATTTAAGGTTGTGAAATATTTAATGTCTACAAGAAAAGGAGTAAAACTGATCAGGCATATCTTTGGTTGGAATGTGACTTGCTTCTTTTGCTTGTCTTGGTTTATAAGTCTTTTGACATGTTTTTGGGGTTTATAAGTCTTGGTTTAATGATTAGTTGAAAATTCCCCATATATGGTCTTCCTAATTTATGTTTTCGTAAGGTTGTGTTTTTTTCTTACTTACTAATTCATCTTGCTTTTAGTTCAATGTGTTTTCCTGTAGATTCATTAACAAAACGATTGCTCATTATCAGTGTGATTGTGTTCTCCAATCTCTATTGTCTTTTTTATCTTATTAATATTATTTTTTTGACAAAATCTTATTAATATTATTTATTGAGGTGGTTTAAGTGATAGATGATAGTTTTGATGTTTTTGCAATCTATTTTTTTTATTTTTAAAAGTTGTATCAATTAAACAACGAGACACTAAAATCACTCACAAAGTTAGTAAGGGACAAAGTCGAATACCGGTCAAAATATACAATTAAGTTTAAGTCAAATTATTTACATAAATTCGAAGATAAATATCCTTTATTATAAAAGTTACACTTGTCAAGTTGGCATGTTAGCCCTAATTCATCCTCGTTTTTCCTCCCTAATACGTAATTAATGTTAATCTCATCTATCAACCATTTTCTACATCTCAGCCGTAGATCTCATAACCTTTATGTTCGTAATCAAGGACATGATATCAATCATCCATTAATGACATTAATCACCAGGTGCGATTTTAGAAATGTATCATCAAACAGTCAATAGACCAATATAATTAACCAGGTGGGCACATTCATGTTAATGTTGGGGAGTTGATATTGACAATTGGAATAAACTTAATGAGTCTTTATATTCATTTATAACATGTTGGCACACGTTCGAATAATTTGTGCAGAAGAATCGTACAAATAATGATATTGAGTAGTATTTTGATTTACATTTAACAATAGCATATTTGGAATTGTTAACTTATTTCTAATCTGTTTGTATTTTTACATATAGACAGTCACTTATGCTAAATTTGTTGACGACATCATAAATAGAGAATCAACGGATATTGGGTTTATAGATGATTTAGGATATTATTGGTTACTGAAGCTGATGTTTGATGATGAGAATAACATTGTCAAATTTGGAGGAGATTGGAAGTCTTTTTGCAACGCGAGACAACTATATGTGGGCAAGGGAATAACGATGGGGACGAGTGCTTTAGGGGGCTGTGCTACACTATATTGCACATTTGATGTTGATATAATGTTCAATTCAAGAGATGACTCTATTTTTTTTTAAGGAAGATATGACTCTATTTGTTTGGCATGTATTTCGTCCTATTAAATGTATTGGATTGTGGCTGATCATCAATTATGAATGGTATTTCATTTGATTTATTTTTCCATTCTCTATTGTAGTATATTTAAATCAATCAATATATGAATCAACCTGAGCAGACATATAAGTAATAATAAGTGACATTCATTATCTCTCCAAAAAAAAAGGTGACATTTATTATAAAGGGAGATTAATCGAACTAAACATGACAATGCTATGAAACAAAAATACCAATATTATACATTAGTATGTTCGACTAAATTTTTTGAACAAGTCAAAATGAGATATATTAATAAAAAATTATGCTCCCTAACACAATGAGTGCGTAAAGAAGCAGGACAAAATTACAACATTCAATCCTTAAAGTTTAGAATAGAGATCAACAACGGTCAGTCAATTCCCAAACAAGCCATCACATATGATAACCAAATGGAAAACATACATTTTTAACTTTCAACCACACTGGTTTTTACCTTTTCCATAAGTTGCATGATTGATTAAATTTGTCAAAGTGAAGCATAAGGATCTGCTCACGTACATGATTCATAATATGGTAATTTCATAAGAGGGAAGATATGTCTTTTAATAAATTGATGCAATATCACATGGGTATATATAGATGGTAGATAATTTTCATACAAAGTACAGGTAAAAGGTCATATTGTTTTAAATGTCCATATCATGTCAGTGGACTTCTGAAATTTAACTACATTTTTATAGTCAAAACAAGACATTGAGGAAAAAAACTACCTAATCATCATTGTAAGAAAGTGGTGGAGAATTGAATATTAAACCACCAAAAAGCTACCAAAACAAATCAATTGGATTGAATCACACTACTTAATAAAATAGCCTTCTCAAGTTATATCGATAGCATAAGTTATTTTTTTTGTTAGAATGACCAACCAAAATGCATGCACTTTATTTAATGACATGAGGATGATAAATGGTCTCATATATCAACAACTTCTACAACTGTTATTTTTATTTGCCATCACCCATATTTTCTAATGGTCAGTTATATGTGGCAATTTCAAGGGTTACTTCAAGAGGTGGATTGAAGATACTCATAACCGATGAAGATGGTGAAAACACAAATGTGACTTCAAACGTGGTATATGATAAAGTATTCCGCAATGTATGACATCGTATGTATCATGTTGGTAGTGTATATAGGAGACAATCTTAATTTAGATTTGAATGTAGTTCACATTAATTAAGTAACGTATGTATCATGTTGGTAGTGTATGAATGATCCGTGCATCACACAGGTAATAGTCTAGTTACTATTAATTTTTCTTTTGTTTTGCTTACTTAGCTACCTCTTTTTTCAAAAACCTTTTACATTTTTTTCTTTTTTTAGCCATGTAACAAAAAAAAAAGCTTTTATATTTAATACATAATCGAATGAATAAATATTTTTTATGGATTGAGTAACCATTTATTCCCTTTAAAAAAAGCAACCATTTTATTCTCTTAAATATCGTTTTGCGACTGGCAATGAAGGAGTACTGTGTTTGTTAATTTGTTTTTCTGTGACGAGCCATTGTATCAATAAATTGATCAGATTTAAGTTGAACATGGGAGCATAAGCGGCCAGATTCAGTTGTTTTTTATTTTATAAATTGATTGGGTTTTAGTATTCTATGGTGTCGGTACTATGTAACTGTCGGTGGTACTAAGGTACTAATTCAGTTGAGATGCTCAACGCTCACGTGATATGGGCCCCTGCAACCTAGAAAAGACGGTGATATCAATTAAATGTTTTTATTTCATATAAATATTTCAAATTTTATTTTTAATTCCTATATCCACTTTTTAGAAAGCACAATATATAATGACGTTTTAGAGATGAAAAGTGGTTAGAGGGATTAAAAACAAAACTCAAGACATTGCTGTTACTTGTTAATTTTTGGTCAAGTAAAAACTCAAGATATTTATAAGACCAAAAACATATTTTATTCTAAAAAATTTACATCACAAAGAATGAAATTAAACAAAATTTGACCAAACCATTTGTAGCGAATCAATGGATTCAACTTAAGTGATTGGCGAGTCTTAGTTTTTGATGAATTGTTCATAAGAACTTGAGTTCAGATTTAATCTATAACAATATTTCATTGAGAGAGATAAGGATAAGAGAAAACGATGTGATAAGTTAAAGAAAAGATGAAGTGTTAGATAAGTGTAAGAAGATTTAAGATATATCATTGTCATATAAAATATATGTTCGTACGGATTAAGAATAATGTAAATCTTAAGAGAGACATCAAGCATGTATGGAGATAACAAATTAGTGTCACTCACAAAAACACTTCTATTATTACTAAGAGAATATATTCATCCATTTAAATTGGCTGAATATATCAAAAACCAACAAAAATTAAATGTCGTTAAAAATGGAAAAGGTGAATGTGTGAATTGTAACACCAGAGGTTGACGAGGATGGAAAGTGGTCGCCGGTGAACAATGCATGACAATGAGCGGTTCCTGACAGCTTCTAGGCAACCAAATCACACCGGTGAAGGAAGGCTTATAAGAATTGTTTGGTACTACCTATATCAACAAGATGCATATTCTTTTCGGTAGTTCATTTCATAAGAACTCCACAATTATGGATGGTTGACTTGGAGTAGTCTTTGGATAGGTGACCTTTTGAGAAGTTTCTCAGAAAATGTGCAAGTGACACAGTACAGAAGCGTAGGGTTAGCAAGCGCCAAACCTAGATAGAAAAGAACAAGTTTGCAATCGACAAACTTATGAAAATAGGGTTGCAAGCGACAAACCTATCAAAATAAGGGTTTCCAGAATCTACCAGAATTGAGAGAAAAATCTCGAATATTATTAATGAATAAAAGTGTGCCTCTTAGGCTGCATAAGTTCTGCTTATATAGTGAAATAAATAACAAACCCGTGGGCCAAAATAAAATAAAACGAAATAATAATAGAAAATTCTAGAAAATTACTAAGATTTGGTTAAAATAAAATACTATAAAATTACTAAGGAAGCCCTCCTACATCAGCAAGTGAGAACAAAACACACTGAAAAGACTCGTGTTGATTTATAGGGTCAGTCGGCAATACTTAAAGTCGTGTAAAATGTTACATATATATTTGACAAATAATATAAAACAACAAAACGAATATATATTTGACAAATGCAAGTTTACCGGAATGCCTATGCATTCAAATCAATAACATCGACACCAAAGTCATTAATTAAATTTGTTAAGATCAAAATTTATATACTAGTTTGAATCAAACAAACAACCAAATAAAGTGGCAACAAAACAATGCAGAAGGCTAATTCTGAGTTAAAAAAAAATCAAAACCATCGGTCTCAAGTGATTGAAAAACAAGGAAGAGAAAAGTAGATGAAAAGATAGAGAGTGAGATAGTTGCATACTCATATAAGACTTTAAATTCAAATACTCAGGTGAATTTCATGTATATATGAATAGTTTATTTAGTGCTTCATGAAAGAACGAATAATTGGGAGAATCCGAATTTAATTTCTAAGTGAAAGAATTTTTCATTAAACTATACTTATTTTACGACCAAACTCTAAATTATTAGTGTCCCTTACCTTTAGAATGAGAGGATTAACACAAAAAGAAATTGCTCAGTTTTACCTATTAACTTCAATAATAATTAGAAGTATTTATTTCTCAATTCCTACGCTTCAAAAACATTATTAAATGGATTTCACTAATAATCCAATATTATCGTACTTTGACAATAGTTTAATTATTAATTCATAATTATCTTAATTTTAAAAAGCTATAAGTATGTGATTTTTTAAATTGTTAACTTATAGAAATTAAGGTTTTATAAAATACTAAATTTGTAAATATTTTATAATTAAAAAAATGTTCATGAAAAAGAAGACACTAGAAAAATACCTATTCAAAAAAAAAAAATTACAATGTGAAAGAAGACATTCGAAATATTCATCAGAATTTCTCATGTGTGTGTGTGTATAAGGAGAAGTAGTCATTGAACACGTTCTTATTCGCAACTTTTTTCAACGTTACTTCATCTTCCCCTACGTACATTGGCTTGTAATTGCTCTATTCTCTCCATTATCATTTTTTGAACAAGTATCCTCTCCATTACTCTCTGATGATTCTTCATCAAGCTCTGAGTCTGTGGATGAATCATATGCTTCCATTTGAAGGATATATTTAGAGTTTGTTTTCACTTTTTAGAGAGAACTTTTAGAAGATGAAAATGACATGGATGCTGGATACATTACTCCTTATTCATGAGATTCCTAGAAGAAGAAAATCAGAAATATAGCCATTTCAACTCAAAAACATCATTTAACTTCTACATAAATATATATGCATAATTTATCTTACTATATAGTACTTTATCATCGGCTGAGAAGAGTCAAACAAACAATGATAAAATCGTGAAGCTAGAAAATCTTGTACTAGTATGATGTATGTAAGAATTTACTAAAAAAGTAAATAAAGCAGATGGAATTTAATTGTCATTTGCACAAGTAAAGCATTAGGCAATAAAATCAAATCATTTTAGTAATTTCTTATGGAAACTAAGAACCAAACCTAGAAAATGAACAACAAATTTAATCAAATAATTTTTTTTATGGATTAATTCTAGTTTGGTGTTCATATAGAAACTGGAGATTGATGTTGAATTAAGAAAATATGCATTTTCTTTACAAAGCTTACGAATAAAACAAGTATAAATATGCATGCAAATCAATGGTATGGAAAATAATATGCAACTTACTGCTTGTTTGTGGAGAAGAAACATATACATGCATTCACTTGAAGCAATAATATACATTGGATTTTTTTTTGGAACGGAATAATACATTGGAACCTAATGAAAGCTAGGGTGGGATACTTGGTTTAAATATTTTGAAGAAAAGTATGCGCAGTTATAAAATATCAATTTCAACTTTATGTTAAAGCATCCTTAAAAAAAAAACTTTATGTTAAAGCATTTTTTTTTTAATTCTAGTTTTTCTTTTGGTATAAAAAAATTGTAGTTTTTTTTCCTTCATATTTCCCCCTCTCACATAACTTCCACACTTATTTTTTTTTAATAAGATCATAAAAGTACTTAAGTGAAAATCACGCTGATTCTAGCACACCAGAAACCCTCACAGTAAGAGTAGATAGACTTACACTGCGCCGGTTAATTGAAGACTTTACCATTCTCGATGCAGCAGGAACGCTCACTCGCACCAATCTTAATCAAAATGGGATAATCAAATATGTATAGTGCGTTTTGATAACGTTTTAGTCAAAAAGAAAATAGCAAAACTATAATAAGCCTAAGAGCAAATGTCATAGTTAACCAACCAAACGCACACCTTGAATAAGCCATTGAATGTTGTTGGAATTATTTGGAATTTAAGTTCAAAATGGTGACCGGTAGTAGGTGAATAAACTCATAAGCATAGAAGTTTCAAAGGGTTGGCTTACATTCAATACACATTAGCAGCACCTAAATCCATCAACCCAAATTTTGACACCAACCATTGATTGTTACGTTTTACTACTTCAACCAAACGCAAATAAGTCATTTTCATGAATCATGATACACTTCTTGTTTTTATTACAAACCACGACTTTAAGCCATCTAAAATGTTTGATTCTCAATATATTACAAGTTGGTATATATTTGAACATTTGATTTGACCATGTTCTAATTTTAAATTGATATAGTGACGTAATAATAATTTTAAAGCGACACCGTGAAAATGAAGGAGGAGGGAGAACAAGATCAGACAAATATGAATTTATTAAAGTACTACTATGGTCTAAATTTAACTTGTCTTGATTTGACTATAACTAAGATTAGAAAATTAAACACAGATGTGTTTTACATCTGGCAATTATTTTATTCAAGTAGAATAGAATTATGCTTGAAGAACACTCATATTGATTTGGTCCAAAGCTCACGTTTTTTTTTTTTTTTTTTGTAATAAAAATATTGTTTAGTCAACAATAGAATTTGAAACTATTTTTTTTAAGCTAAAGTTTATTCATTAAAAAAGAAAGAAAAAAAACAGTTTTGTCGAGTAAAGTTCATAGAAAATTGCTTTTCTGACATCAAAAAGTTCATATTGACACATGGAAATGACCAAATTACCACCAACGGTAGTTAACTGACTCTGGCATATCCGTAGCAGTTAACTGCCTCCGGCTTTGCTGCACTTAAGTGCAGTTCCAACTATGATTTTACGCGTTTCGGTCGAAAAATCAAAATAAATCGAAACTTATTCAGAATTCTACGAAACTTTACAGACACCTCTATAAAAATACATATAGATGATGTGGAAAGTTTTGTAACATTCTAAATATGTCTCGATTTTTTTTATTTTTTCGACCGAAACGCGCAAAATCGAAATTGAAAAAATAAAAAAAATCGACACTTATTTGGAATGTTATGAAACTTTGCACATCATCTATATGTATTTTTATAGAGGTGTCGATAAAGTTTCGTAGCATTTCGACTAAGTCTCGATTTATTTTGATTTTTCGACCGAACCATGCAAAATCGCAATTTTTTTCCAAGTGCGAGTCCGAAAAAGTGTCCTAGAGGTTGAACTTTTTCACGATTTTTTGCACTCGCGTTTAGAAAAAAAAATAACATCTCCCGCAAAAAATTAAAATTTTTCAACGAGGGATGGATTAAATATGAATTTTTAACGCACCTAAAATTTAAGACACGAAAACATCAACCTAAAATTTGAATTTTGAGCTGTTTTTATGCAGACACCTCTATAAAAATACGTACAGAGGATCTGCAAATTTTTGTTGTATTTCGACTAATCCTCAATTTTTTTGATTTTTTTACTGAAACGAGTAAAATTGCAATATTTTTCCAACTGCGCATCCGGAAAAGTTATATAGAGGTTGAATTTTTTTATTATTTTTTGCACACATATTTAGAACATAAAAAAAACATTTCCCGAAAATATATAGAAATTGAATTTTGAATTGGTTTTTTTGCAGGCAGCTCTAAAAAAAAATATATAGAGGGTCTATAAAATTTCGTAGAATTCTGAATAAGTTTCGATTTATATTGATTTTTCGACCGAAACGCGTAAAATCACAACTGGAACTGCACTTAAGTGCAGTAAAGCCAGAGGCAGTTAACTGAATCTGGAGCCAGCGCCAATTAACTGCTGTCAGATATGCCAGAGGCAGTTAACTACCACTGGGGGTAATTTGGTCGTTCCCATGTGTCAATATGAACTTTTTGATGTCAGAAAAGCAATTTTGAAGTTCCCATAAAGTCAGTAAGCTGTAAGCCCAACTAGTTATAAGCAGACAGGCCCAACTAAAATTTGGACTGATTTTTTCTTTAGGCCCACATCTGGGCCTCATTCTTCAATTTTTAAAAATTTTCATTTCGCCATTTTTCTCTCTTGACTATTATTTTTTTGAAATTTTAAAAAATAGTAATCAAATTTCGGAACGGAAAATATGAGGATAACTGAAATTTGAGTGTTTTCAATTCAATTTTTTTAAAATATATGATTTTTCATGAAAAAATATTGTGTTGAAAATTGAAACTTTGAGTTTTCAGAGATTCCTATTTGATTTATGTTTGTTCTCCTCTTTCTCTTAATTCACATTGTTGTTGTATCACTTTCAAGAAGCTTAATAATACATTTATTTAAAACAATTACACATGAAATTGAAGAAGCTAGAGAGTGTAGCTTGGACACGAGTCTATCACCCTTAGTACACATGAAAATGAAGAAGCTACAAAGTTTATCTTGGACATGAGTCTACCCTTAGGCCTTAGTTGATCATGAAAACAAACACCTAATTAGTTATCTAGTTTTTGTTTTTCAAAATAGAACAAAGGATAGTTTCGAGTTTTCACAATGATATTGCGGGGGTGTAGTGATCAACTCGGATATATGAAATAGGAGTCTAAGATTTGCCAACTATGATCAAATGTCCAAATGATTAAGTGATTTTTAATTACTTTGCCTTGTTTTTAGGCTATTGACAAACACAAACTAAACCAAAATTGGCATGTCCGCTACTTTTTTGTTTGACGTGGTTAGGACCACTACTTTTTTCCATCAAGTATCGTGGTGACCAAATTCAAATAATTTAAATATAGAGAAGCGAGAAAATCGAAGTTTGAACCAAGACCCTTACAAAGCTACCAACCGAGCTACGTTTATGCGACATTTAGACCACTACTCTAATATGTGAAAAGTTTACTAAAAATAATGAACATGTTTATATTTTTTTTCTATGAACCTGTCTAGATTAGTCGTACCAATTGTACATCTTTCTCAACGAAATTATTAACAAATACATGCACCTTCACGCGTTCAGCATGTTAGCGATCGTTGGATTTAGATCAAATTAATGGTTAGATTTTGATTTTCAAAAAAATTAAAATACCAAACTTAAAATCTAGACGGTTTCCATCTTAAATCAGATAGGCATCAACATGCCGAATTAATAATGTTTGGATTGATGACCGCAACAAATCTAAGGGAAGATGATGAAGGAAAAGAGGTCTCAAGATACATTTTCTCGTAAGTCATAAAAGAGAGCAAAACAAAGAGGACTATAACTTTCATCACCTAGTAGTAATTAATAACATAAAAAACTAAACAAAATGATGTAAAGACTAATAATATACACACACTAACTAATTAGTTACTACATTACACATTACATTTTACAAGTAAAGAGGGAGGAGACATGCATAATAATAATGCAATGAAACTTAAAAAGTTCTTTAAGGCCAAACAAAATCCACGCACACCCTCGATTCCAATACACTCTCATCTTTAAGAGCTTCCTCATCTTTTAACGATTTTATCTCAGCAGCACATGAAGATTTAGAAGAAGTGGAAGAAGAAGAAGGAAAAGAAGAGGGAGGATATGCAGCTAATAAAGCTGTAGCATTCCACTCATGGTTCCTAACAAGTTCTGAAAATAGAAGTATCAGTGAAGCCATTGCAATTCAGTTTCAAGATTAGTATAGTAGTTGATGGTTAAGAAGGAAAAATTCAAAAGTTATATATAGAGAATGAAGGAATATAAAGTTGAGTATAAAGTGGTCACAGTTTGTGTGTTTTCTGTTAGCTGGAACTGCTGTTTTCGTTTTTACGGTAAAACAAAATCAGTGGTTTGGTTTCTATTGTTTATTGTAGCGGCACCGCTGATTTTTTCTATGCGTGTTGTTGCCACTTGTATTGTCTAGGAATACATGGAAACTCAAAACCAGGTTTTAGAGACCGGTGGTTTCTACTATTTGTTCAACTAATTTAGCAATCCCTTATTAATTACTCAAACAATTCTCCTGGTCAATAATTATTTAATCTACGAATCCAACTTAGATTCTCTTAAATAATTCGTCTTTGATAGAACTTATTAATTATTTGAATCCAATTATTTAGTTTATTTTTTTACAATTTAAAAATGAGTATAAATGAAAGGAAAATAATGTTATTTAAAAAATGCGTATTCATTATGACATTCTATAACGAAATAAAAGAAGTAACTTTTATATAAAAAATGATGTGGTGTTTTTGTTTTGAGAATTGTTTGACTTATATTTTTAAGGTAAAACTTTTTTTTAAGAGTTTCTTAAATAATATCCTCATTTGCTGGTATAACGTCGAAGTAGTTCATGTAATATTAGTTGAATAGTATAATTTTTTGAGGGAAAGTTAAATAATACAATTGAAAAAATATTATTATTGTATTGAAAATCGAAGATGTGAATCATATTATGAAAATAGAACACTTGTTACAAGAGAGGTAATATATGTTTGGTTCAAGGGTTTGAAAAAATGTTCATAAAATAAAATAATTTATATTTTAGATTCGTTATAAATAAAAATCATTTATATGAGTTGAACAATAAAAAACATTTATAAAGATAAAAGCTACAAATTTTAGAGCCAAAATCAATTTTAATTGAGAATTCATGGTCTTCCCATAGAGGAAAAACTCTAATGCATAGCAAAATAAAATTTAAAGTTATAAGATTTATTTATTATTTTATATAAATCTTCCAAAATATTTTTTTTTTGTTTTTTGTCAACTAGTCTAATGGTTAGAATTCAACTTATAAGGTGAATAAGCGTGGTGTCCAGGATTCAAACCTCAACCCCTACATATAACAATGCATTGTCTCTATGAACTGAGAGTTATGCTCATAGACAAATCTTCCAATATTTCTAATCTTCAAAAAGCAAACTCAAATTAATATGTACTAAATTTTCATATCATGTCAATTTATTTTTTGTTGAATTGTTACGAATCTCCTCAAAATAAGACCAGAGATGAAAGAAAGAAAGAAAAGATAGAAGAGAGAACGAGAAGATAGAGCATAATATTAAATTCTTCAAAAGGTGTTTCGATTACAAGGGGAGTCCTATTTATTTTTATAGGAAAATACAATGATATTGGCCTAATGACTAGTGAAAATCTATTCAAATTATTCAAAACACCATCTTGAATATTCACCGTGGACATGCCTAAATTTACTAGAAAAAACACTGTGTTTTTTTTAATGAATGTTAAAGAGTACATCATCTTTTTTGTGTAAATTCTATCGTTAAAAATCTTATCAGAAAAGAACAATATGACAAACTCATGGCGAAGAAAAAAAAGAGTGTAGAACACATTTATTGTATCCCTTGTAAAGATAATTACATTTGAAATGGAAATGAAAAATTGATGTTTTGTATTAGTTGGCCAAAGCTTTACATATTTATTTTTTACTTGTTTTAATTTTACATATTAACATTTTGAAATTAAAAGTTTGTTCATCAGAATCCAACGTCCTTCACTGGAATATTGTTCGTCTTACGCCTTCACCGTCCGATGATCTGAAGAAGCAGCAACAACATCGTCCACATGAAAAAATCATAAAACAAAAACACTAAAAGGTACTTGAGAAACGCAAAACATCACAAATATGAATGAAACCAATTACCGCGCTTTATTTGCAACTCATAAAAAATAGAGTATAGGTATATTGTGATGTTTTTGTACTTGAAACTCTTTATAGTTTTAAGGTTAGTTTTTACAGTTTCAATTATACACCCCCGTGGCTTTTATTGATGATTATACCTATTTTTGATAAATAATATTTGATTGGCTTCTAACAACATAGTATAGTATGGATGGGTGAAACTTCCATTCTTCTTCGGATTCTTCTTTGAAGGACATAAAAGGGGAATTAATAGCTAAATTATGGCAAAGTCAAGCACCATCAAAGGTAGTCATATTCTCTTGGCAAATTTTATTATGTCACATACCTACAAGAATAAATCTCTCTAAAATAGGAGTTTTTGGGTAGGTGAAAACCATCTTGTATTAGATGCCCAAATGCAAGCACTATTGTTTCATAATTGCCATTTTGCAAGGGTAATTTGGTATGCCATTTATATACAAGTGGATCAGTGTAGTATACCTGGAAATTTATTTATGTACCTAGAAAGTTTATGTTTTTACATTAAAAAAGGAAAGTTGCCTAAAGAGTTGTTGCTGATATTTTGGCACACGGCTATGGAGTCAATATGAAAGGCTAGGAATGATGCAAGAGGCGGTAGAAGGGATCAAGTACTTATCTTAGAACTGGCTTTTTCAAAAACGGGTATCCATGTTTATTTTAGAATGTATTGGTAGGTAATTCATATATTAGATTTGTTTTGGTGGATTGAGTACTACATTGCACTTCATCTCTATGGAATAATCTATTTTTTTTTGTTGGTGTCTAAGGTTCGAACCCTGAACCTTGCATATATTATGCATTGTTCTCACCAACTGAGAATGTAGTTTACCTGTACTTATATCTTATTTATTTTATTTAATAAAAGATGTTTGTTTGCTGTTGGAAATTTTTTTTAACCCTTATTCTTCAAGTGTCTATTGAACGTCGAGGTGTGGTGTACTATATATTGTAAATTTGCAGGAAGTGCTTATTGCACTCCACAACATAGCATCGGAAGAAATTCAGCCAACTCTCATGTGAGGACTGAGGACGGAGAGTAAAAAATATTTGGGTAATGTGAAAAGTGAAAAGTTATCAAGCTTTCAAGATATGGAAATTGATCTGTCCAATAAAGAGATTATTTTGAGGAAGATAGGTAGTCTCATATTGATGAAAATATTGTCTCTAACGTCAAAGTTCAGTGAGAAACAAGGAGGATGGGAGGTTTTAGGAGAGAATAACTTACTTGAAATTGTAATAGAGTTCCCTTTATATAGGCATAAGTGAGTGAAATGAGCTTTAAGCTTTATTAGGCATTTGTTAAGTGGATATGACATTTTGATCAGACCATAACAGAAACGGATAATTTTATATTATAAGAAAAATTTGAGTCAACAAAAGTTTTTTTTTTAATTTTAAAAAAGCTAAAATGATATATATTCACATAAATCACAACGCCTCTTTAGCACAAGGCGAGCCAAAGAAGCGCTCAGGAAACAAACAGTTTGTCAAAGTACGAGTCAAAAACAAAAGCAGACATTAGTCGATACCCAGACAAAGCAACAGGTTCAACCGCCACTGCTGACAACCATACACAAAAGCGGCCTTATTAGCACGCAACCACCAATAAGAGTGGAATTTAACCTTTTCAACTAGCTCCTCTATGGAAGTGACAACATTACTAAAAATTATATTATTGCGTTCTTTCCAGATTAGCCAAACACAAAGAAGCCAAATAAGCTGGAGAAAAGAACGTCTAGACTTCATTCCACCTAGATAAATCAACAAAAGGTACCTTGTTTAAAATTTAAACAAAATATATCAACTTTTGTCAACTTAAATATATCTTATAAACAAGACTGAAAGAAGTACATTATTAGAGAACATAAAGATTACTGCATGAAAGTGAGAGAACATAAAAATTAATGAAAGGAAATGGTTAAAAAGCAAATTGAAACATTTTACTTTATCAATCATAGTCTGGAATTTCAATTTTGATATGATTAGGTGGAGGAGGGATGAATTTGTCAAGAAGTGGGAAGTGGGGTTGCTGGTGGCATTTAGCCTGGGTATGGAAACTTTTTTCCCACCATGGGAAAGGGCCATATCCCAGTGAAGGAAAATCGAAAACGTTTTTAGAATAAAGCAGCGGATAAAAATTCGATTTTCTTTCCTTGGATCATTACGAATTAACACATGGATCAGTGATTCGATTGTTACCTCGAAGTGTGGAATCTGAAAGCTGGAAACTAGAATCTCGATCACAGCAAAGCAAGCAGCAAGCAGCAGAGCCTCTAGCAAGTCCACACGAACGGTGCTCCTCCAAAACTCGGTGCTAGCCAAAGAATCAGAAGTGTCAGAGAGCTAGGGTTTCTTCAA
>Ga0315914_1003226_pt1 | contig 24824 bp, 11 predicted proteins | sample MpolenodulesMG_FD_203920 | JGI IMG/M metagenome (GOLD analysis project Ga0315914, IMG submission 203920) | Medicago polymorpha root nodule microbial communities from Los Angeles, California, United States - elongated nodules | ecosystem: Host-associated > Plants > Roots > Nodule | place: USA... | reverse complement strand
GAAATTAACATCAGCACACACATTATGACAATCCCACAAATTTATCACTCTCAGTCGTGTGCAGTTTTCTACTACGTGCCTTACTCCATTCTCTGTGATTTGATCACACCGTTCCAAGTCCAATTGTAGTAGCCCACAACAACTCTTTGAGATCACATACAATGTTTCATCATCAATTTTTGTCTCTGACACATTCAACACCTCCAATTTGGGAACTTGAAAATTCATTGAAAGTAGATTCAGCGTTGAACAAGATCTCATGTCCAAGTGAATAATTTTACAATATCTTAAAACTTCAACGATACCGTCGGATATGCAATAGCAATGGCAATATCTCAGGTCAAGCACCTGCAAGTTTGGAAAAAGAGAAGCCAACATTTTGACGCTTTCATTCTTCAAACATGGATTGCGAGCCAAATGGAGAGACTTCACTTGAGGGTATACAACAAAGTCCATCAAAGAATTAGAGTTCTTATCACAAAACTTTCCAATACCACTGTATTCCATTATGATCTCGCTGAGGAAAGGACAGTTCCTAACTAGTGACAGCAAGGTTAATTCAGTGATATTACTATGGCTAAGGTTTATAGACACCAAACTACCAAGAACCGTAGACAACCCAACAACATATTGATCATTCAAATAGAACGAATATTGAAGATCCAAATGTTGTAAAAATTGACATTTTGATAACAAACAAAAGATTCCAGCATAACTATAATCGGTACAATTTTTGAGTGAAAGTCTCTTCAAGGGCAGACCTTCCTTTGCAAGAGATGAGAGCAAATGGTCTGATATACGCAAAGACGACAAATCAAGACAGGTCAGTCCTTTCAAATTCCTTAAAGAGCTAATCATCTTCGAAGTAGCGTACATTCTTTCACATCCCCCTATCTCAGAGGAAGAAATGGAGAAAGACTTCAAATTTGGTGTCTTGCGGATGGCAGAAGTAACGCCAGCATTGGTTAAGTATCTGCAACCAAACAAGATTATCTCTTCAAGAAACTCAGAGTTCTTGCAAAGATGGAAGAGTGAAGAGTCGTCAATGTAGTAATGACCTGATAGATTAAAAGAAAATTAGAGGTGGCTCAGTTTTGTGGGAGAGGCATAAGGATTTGAGTTACAAGGAAGTCACATGTCCAACTTCCTGCTGGAAAATGAATTTTAATGAATTTCTTTTTTTGTTTTTTGTAAAATTGATTCCAGCCAAATATTATGAGTTGTATGTAAAGTAATATATGTTTGAATCCATTCAAATCAAAAATTATGTTGAACAATAAATTAGAAGGTAAAAATCATTAGTCAATGTAATTAACAAAACATACATTAACAAAATACAAAATAACAAGTTCGAAGCAAGTTTCCTTTATCTAAATGAAACCAAACAGGCAAACATACATTAACAAAATAACAACAGTTAAGGTTTAAGGTAGCTTACTTTTAAAAGCTCCTGAGAGATCAACCTTGCGGAGTTTGGGAAGTGTCAATGGCAATATATTTGTATTGCTTTCAACTGATTGAGGGAAACTAATGTCAAGTTCTTCAAGGAAAGGAAAACATTCAGCAATGATGATAAGGTCGGTTTGACTGACAAATAACATGTTAGAACAAGTGAGAGAGGTCAAAGTTTTCATCTTTGCTGCTAAACTTTGAAACCCATCTTTAGGGATGTAGTGATTGGAGACATCAAGCGATTTGAGGTGCACAGAGGAAAAAGATATTTGGCGGAGAAGCGTGTCAAGGTCACCGTGGAAACACGTTAGGTCGAGGGATGTGAGGTTGGTTAACCTTTGAAAAAGGCCAGGAAGGAATGGGACGGTTGAATTATATATTGTGAGAGATAATCGACAGCGGTTGGTGATGGAAAGGAAGTTTTTGGAGACGACGGAAAGAGACTCCAAACTGCGGTGGTTGAGGAATTTGATGACATATTCCCAGCAATCTTCTGGTAAATATGAATATGCTGCCATTGTTTTTTCTTGTACCGATCAGTTTTATTATTGTGAATATGAAATCGGTGATGTGTGGTAATACTCTAATACCCTAATACTGTCATCGTCTACAAAAAAAAAACCCTAATACCGCAATCTATATATTCCTATATGTTGCTCAAAAAAAAATAAAAAATACTCCTATATGTGTTATGGTTGGTTCCTAAATTAGGTCTAAATATATTTGCGGTATTCAAATCATATCTCTCAATATAATGTGCAATTATCGACAAAAAGAAATACAAGATATTGAATGATTTTATTTTATTTTTTTTATAATAAAAAGATACTATGAATACCATAATTATCTTAATAATTAATTTAAAATATCAGATTTATATTAGATTTGAATTCTAAGATTTTTGTAACAAAAAAAAAATCTAAACCCTATTCAACTGCTAATGTGACTAGATTGTTAATCAGCTGCTACATAATATAAACCCTATTCCTTCAAAAAATATATATAAACCCTATTCGAATTGTCTTGTTTATTAGCACAATTATTTGTGCGTGTAATGTGCTATTCAAGTTCCAAAATAAACTCCTCAAAATAAAGTTCCAAAATGGGCTGTCTTTGGTTTTGGATTACAAACTACTTTTCTTTGTACCGGATCTACGCCTTCTTAAGTTTTGAAGTTGAGGTTGAGTAATGCTTTTCCTTTTGGGTTGTGAATTGTGGATTTTTTTGGGGTCTTCGATTACATAAATACATAACAAGTAGCTAATTGCATTTGACATGTATTGTTATCAACAACTTTTTTTTTTTAACTGGATATCCTTCGCACGCAACTGCGAAGACTAATCCCTCAAACATTGTGGAACCTAAATAGACGGCAAGCTCTCCTTAAGAAACATGAACAACTCTTTTTGTTTTTGAAACAAAACATGATTATATTAATTCAATTTGTCAATAACAACTTTTTGATTGTTCATAAATGAGAGAAATACTATTTTAATTAAAAGAGATTAAAGCTACAACTAAACTATTCTAACAAACTAATATCTTCTTTCATTCATTTAGCTGATGATCGCTACATTCACCAATTCTCTGTTTATACAAACTAGAAATTGACATATAATCTAACAAGAGAGGTGCTAAATGATACAGCATTTTTTTTACAAAATTTGACGAACTTCATATATGCAGCATATCTTCTCGTTTATTTTACTAGAAAAAATTGGGAGATTAAATTAAACAAATACTAACACTAGATTAAAATAATAACAAAACTACAGCACCCTTTTGTAGAAATAACAATAATAATAGTGATCATGTCTCTTTAAAAAATAATATAGTGATCATGTCTCATACCATGGGCGATAAAGTTCACTGGATTTGCAATAAAAGGTGTTAAGAGATCAACTTATTTCTTAGAAACCGACAAAATAGGTATAGGAGATACCAAATCAATGTTGAATTGGTGCTTCTACTATGCAAAAAGAACAAAAAAAAACCAACTATTGATCGTCCGTGAAATTTCGTATGCACGGAATTCGCACCATTCAGGATTATTCATCTAACAAACTAAACAATAACTCATTATACAGGTCTCTTTAGATTTTTTTGGATTCAACTCCAGCCATCAAAAAAAAAAAATTTGGGATTCAAACCCCAACCACCATAAAAAAAAAAAAAACACTCAAACGTCTTGGATTCAACTCCTCAAGGCTCAACTTTTTGTCCTTTGATTAATTTTTTTCTTTTATAAATAATGAATATATTTTTAATAAAAACACAACTTTTTTTTTCGTCTTATTTTTGTTAGAGCGGTTCTTGTAATTATTTGCTCATACTTTTTGTATAAAATAAAAAAGTTTTAACAACAAATGTTATAATTATTTTCTATAAAAACACCCTAAACTTTTGTTTTGCCTATGTATAAACTAAGGAAAATAACATGTAAAACGTTGATAAAAATATTTGTTTGAAGTTGTATTTTTATATTATTGATTAGAATATAACTTTTTTTGTGTTAGTTACATGACTATTTTTTATGTTTAGGGATGTTATTTTCAATTAAATAAAAGATTTTTCTTTGAAAAAACAAATTATTTGATTTTAACAGGGGGGCCTATTTTTACTACAAGAGTCGGGTCTTCAATTTCATAGGAACGACTCTAGATTTAGTGTCGAACGAAACGTTGACACATAGTGTCAATAGATCCTTGCTCTCTCTCTCTCATATATATATATATATATATATATATATATATATATATATATATATTACCAGCAATAGTATAAGATTGGGAAATTATCGAAAACATACTTCAAAAGTCCATTCACATAAAGTAAGAATTTTAGAATTCTTTATGGTCAATAGTGTTTCATCAAAATCTTGAGCACTCAAATCCCTGAAACTTAGCCCTTATCTAAAATCAAGGATGGCATGACACAAGTTGAAATGAGATCCTGGCCATATTCCGAGGAAGAGGTCCGCGATAACGAAAAGATTTAAGTTTAGAAGTTCTAAGATGAAGAGACTTCAAATGCAAGCAATCTAAGATTGTTAACTTGAGAAACTTTGATTCAGATTCAACGAATTACAAAGATTGAAATCCACAACAATTAGCGATCATTAAATTCTCAAGATGATCCAAATTTGAGACAACTGAAGAAGGTACCTCACTTGACAAATAGCTTAATGATTTCAAATAGAGACTTTTTACTAAGAAAGTTGGGGGGATATTATAAGTGAAGTGTTGCTTATTGAGCTTGAATTGCAGTTCATATTTCCTCTCAATCTTGTCCTTCCCATAAGAGAAATCAAGTAGAAGCTTACATTAGTTGCAATAGCTGCAAAGAGTGTATTGTCATCATCAAAGTGAAATTGAAGCTTTCACGGTCGCTTTAATGGATCACACTCTTCAAAATTTGTTAGAAATTCAGCAACAACACTGGTGATATCTTCTATAGTTCCATGTTTAACAAGAACTTGGTTCCGCAAGTTTCTCCATCTAGTAGATATGAGGCTTGTTTGAAGTGCATATTCATTAGGCAGAAGAAATATTATGCAGCCTAGAGTTTCATCTGGCAAATTTCTAAAGATCCTCTACATTTTCTTCCATTGAACCTCTAATGTTTCAGAACTGGATTAGGATATTAAAAGAAAAGATATTAAAGACTTAATATTTCAATATGATATTTGATGAGACTGAGTATATGTTTGTACAATATACTACATGACATATATTTTACTCTACCGGTGAAGTAATATGATACATTACCCCTTCATTAAATATATAAACATGTCACCTTCCTAGATTTGTATGAATATTACCTTAAAGTAATATGCTATTTTAGTATTATTTTAAAATAACGTTTGCTCTCAAAAAGAAAAAAAACTTAAAGTAACAAGTATATTTGTCTTCTGCTAAATATGTCACAAATTATATTTGTCTTGCATCATAAAGGAAAAAATATCCTCAAGTAAATATAAGCTTTCCTTAGTTAGTTACTGGGATTAATACAAAGTACATTAGAAGGGGATGCAGTATTTCATAGTTACAATCTTATATCATTAATGGGAACTATATTGAGCTCGGAGAAAATGCAAAAGAAACTGACAAAATGTACCTTTTACACTTCCATGTTTTGGAACACATAACAGCACATAGACAAGCATAAACAAAGATACACACACATTTTGCAACTATTTTTATCACATGAATTCTATCTCCACAAACAAGATACTTAATGGTGAAATATATATGTCATATTTAATTTCCTCTACTTCTAATCAATCAATAATAATCACCAAAACCAGAAAGTGTGATATTGTTCTTGGAGATGACATTGTAAATGTTAGCAAAAAAATCATCATCAACCAAACTACAATTCTTTAATATATGTCATGAAAAAGAAAAATAAAACTTAGGAAAAAATGAAGATTGAAATGTAGTGATGGAGATAACATTTCAAATAACTGTTTTTTCACTTTAAGAATACTATAAAACAAGGCATCCATGATCCAATAAAGGTTTCCACTTGTCGTCACTAGGACAAAAATGAGAGGGAGCCATAATCTTTCTCAATGATGGCCTTGAAATTACCATCATCATCCAGAAATTAACATCAGCACACACATTATGACAATCCCACAAATTTATCACTCTCAGTCGTGTGCAGTTTTCTACTACGTGCCTTACTCCATTCTCTGTGATATGATCACACCGTTCCAAGTCCAATTGTAGTAGCCCACAACAACTCTTTGAGATCACATACAATGTTTCATCATCAATTTTTGTCTTTGGCAAGTTCAACACCTCCAATTTGGGAACTTGAAAGTTCATTGAAAGTAGATTCAGTGTTGACCAAGATCACAAGTTCAAATGATTAATTTTACAACATCTTAAAACTTCAACAATACCTTCAGATATGCGATTGCAATGGCAATATCTCAGGTCAAGCACCTGCAAGTTTGGGAAAAGAGAAGCCAACATTTTGACGCTTTCATTCTTCAACCATGGATTGTGAGCCAAATAGAGAGACTTCACTTGAGGGCATACAACAAAGTCCATCAAAGAATTATAATTATTTTCAGGAATATTTCCAATACCAGTGTATTTCATTCTGATCTCGCTGAGGAAAGGACAGTTCCTAACTAGTGCCAGGAAGCTTAATTCAGTAATATTCCTACTATGGCTAAGGTTTATAGACACCAAATTACCAAGAACCAAAGACAGCCCATCAAGATATTGATCATTCAAAATAAACGAATATTGAAGATCCAAATGTTGTAAAAACTGACATTTCGATAACAAACAAAAGATTCCAGCATAACTATAATCCATAGAATTTTTTAGTGAAAGCCTCTTCAAAGGAAGACCTTGCTCTGCAAGAGATGAGAGCAAATGATCTGATATACGTGAAGACGACAAATCAAGACAGGTCAAACCTTTCAAATTCTTTTGAGAGCTAATCATCTTCGAACTAACGTACATCCTTCGAATTTCCCCATCTTACAGAAAGTAATGGAGAAAGACTTCAAATTTGGGCTGTCGCGGATGGCCGAAGCAATGCCAACATTGGTTAAGTATTTGCAACCAAACAAGGTTATCTCTTCAAGAAACTCACAGTTCTTACAAATATGGAAGAGCGACGAGTCGTCAATGTGGTAATCACCTGATAGATTAAAAGAACATTAGAAAAATGAATTTTAATGATTTTTATTTTTTTTGTAAAATTGATTCTAGCTAAATATGAGTTGAAAATAAAGTAATTTATGTTTGAATCGAATATGTTCAACAATAAATTAGAAGGTAAAAAAATCATTTGTAAATGTAATTAAACAAAACATACATTAACAATACAAAACAACAAGTTAGAAGCAAGTTTCCTTTATCTAAATGAAACCAAACATACATTAACAAAATCCTATGCTAAGTTTTGTAAGGCGACAAGTCAATCAAGTAGCTCATTAATTAGGGAGGGCAACTCAATCCTATGCTAGTCCCTGTAATTAGAGAGGGCAACTCAATCCTAAACTATTTCCATAAGCTATTCCAATGAGTTTATGAAAATAAATTGAAAACAACTTATGAACATGTCAAAAGTTTTTCCAAACAGTCCCACCAAATTTATGCGAGTAGATAAACTCAAACAAGTTAACTCAAACAGTCCTACCATTACAACAAGTTGCTCCAAGGCAGGGCATAATTTCAAGAAGGAGAATAAGGCATTGATGCTGTTTTCATTCTCATGGTTGTCAATCCACCATAACTCTTTCAATTTATAGAATATAAAACTTCGACTCGAAGGAGAAATTGATGGCCATATCAGTGTCTGCAAGAATTTGGAGTTAAATTATGCATAGGAAAAAAATGACAACAATGAGCAATGAAGCACTGATACGTTGACATTTATAATAAATTTAGAAAATAAAATAATTAAATGTAACCATGTGTGTCCGTGTTGGAAGAATAGACCACGACTGGTAGATATAGACTGGAAGGTTGAATATTTGGATAAATAACATCCACAAGGTTCATAACACAAAGTACATTAATTTTGAGTCTTCATATCCTTTCTCTTAATATCGTAATACAAATTTGAAACATTAGAGCTTTCATGGAAGAACGTGTTCAGAATCTGTTTAGATATTTGCCAGGTGAAATTCTAGGCTGCATAGTATCTTTTCTACCAAATGAATATGCACTTGAAACCAGCCTCATATCTACTAGGTGGAGAGACTTATGGAACCAAGTTCTTGTTAAACATGGAACTATAGAAGACATATTGTTGTCTTACATCATAATGGAAAAGTTTTCCTCATGTAAATTATTATTAATAAAAAAAAAATCCTGATAAGTAGACATTTATTGGAATTATTTCTCAATATTTCAAGGTTGCTGATACGGATAATGGACTTCAAGCATTAGTGCACTTATTGGAATTGATTTCTCATTCAGTGCATTCAAATTACTTTCGATGGCTCAATTTTTGAAGCCAATGACTTCCTTGTTAGCTCTTTGCAAATCAAATAAAGTCAAACAAATTAACATCACAGTAAAGTCCAGAAAAATGACATTTGTATTTTTTTCTTTTGAGGAGGACATTTGTATAAAGGGTCCCCCGAATATTTGTATAATTATCTCCTCGTAATTTTTGTTCAAATTTTTTATAATTATGGATAGCATTCTATTATGTCTCTAAAATGATCCAAATAATTCTACTTGAAAACATGTGCAAATTTGGTTTAACTTCAACACATATATTCAACTTAACTTTTTGTTTTTGGTGGAATCTATTTGGTTTCCTGTTAAAAATCAGTTTCCAAAATCAATTCATTCAAAGCCTTAAACGATGATCAGATTGTCGTACGATATTTAAAAGGAAATGATTAACCGGCTATATGTTGGTTAGGTTTAGCAGTTGTTGTACTTGGATGGTGCAATAATGTAGCTGCAGCAATTGATGAACTACCTAGTAGTCGTAGAGGATTTAAAAGAAGTATTCAAACCAGTTTGACAAAGGTCAATTTTGTTTATAAGTTCCACTGTTGCAATGATAGTAAAGGTTTAGGCAAAATTTCTAATTAGACCAACACTAATTAACGATTAGAAAAATATCGAAATAGGAAACAAAAATAACCTTAACATTGGTTGCTAGCATACAGAGCAAAAAGAAGTTTGAATGATCAGAATATTTCTTTCTTTTAACAAGGGACACATGGCATGATGCTTTCCTTAATTAGTTACTAGGATTAATGCAAAGTACATTCGAGGGGGATGCAGTATTTCACAGTTAAAATCTTATATATAAGTATCATTAATGGGAACTAAATTGAGGTTGATGATTACAAAAGCTTGAGCTCAAATAAAATACAAAAGAAGCTGAAAAAAATGCTCCTTTTACACTTCCATGCTTTGGAACACATAAACAAGCATAAACAAAGATACACACACAACTTGCAACTATTCTTATCACATGAATTCTATCTCCACAATCAAGATACTTAATGGTGAAAGATATATGTCATATTGAGTTTCCTCTACTTCTAATCAATCAATAATAATCACCAAAACCAGAAAGTGTGATATTGTTTTTGGAGATGGCCTTGTAAATGTAAGCAAAAAAAATCATCATCAACCAAACTACAATTCTTTAATATATGTCATGAAAATGAAAAATAAAACTTAGGGAAAAATGAAGATTGAAATGTTGTGATGAAGATAAACATTTCAAATATCTGTTTTTTCACATTCAGAATACTAGAAAACAAGGCATCCATGATCCAATAAAGGTTTCCACTTGTCGTCACTAGAACAAAAATGAGAGGGAGCCCTAATCTTTCTCAATGATGAACTTGAAATACCATCACCATCCAGAAATCAACATCAGCACACACCTCATGACAACCCCGTATATTTATCTCTCTCAATCGAGTGCAGTTTTCTACTATGTGCCTCACTCCTTTCTCTGTGATATGATCACACCGTTCCAAGTACAACTGTAGTAGCCCACAACAACTCTTTGAGATCACATACAATGTGTCATCATCAATTTTTGTCTCCGACAAGTTCAACACCTCCAATTTGGGAACTTGAAAGTTCATTGAAAGTAGATTCAATGTAGAACAAGATCTCAAGTTCAAGTGAGTAATTTTACAACATCTTAAAACGTCAACAATACCTTCGGATATGCAACTGCAAGGGCCATCTCTCAGGTCAAGCACCTGCAAGTTTGGGAAAAGAGAAGCCAGCATTTTGACGCTTTTATTCTTCAACCATGGATTGTGAGCCAAATGGAGAGACTTCACTTGAGGGTATACAACAAAGTCCATCAAAGAATTACAATTATTATCACAAAACTTTCCAATACCATTGTATTTCATTATGATCTCGCTGAGGAAAGGACAGTTCCTAACTAGTGCCAGCAAGGTTAATTCAGTAATTTTGCTATGATGGCTAAGGTTTATAGACACCAAATTACCAAGAACCAAAGACAGCCTAGCAAGATATTGATCATTCAAAATGAACGAAGATTGAAGATCCAAATGTTGTAAAAACTGACATTTCAATAACAAACAAAAGATTCCAGCATAACTATAATCCATAGAATTTTTTAGTGAAAGCCTCTTCAAAGGAAGACCTTGCTCAGCAAGAGATGAGAGCAAATGATCTGAAATACGTGAAGACGACAAATCAAGACAGGTCAAACCTTTCAAATTCCTTAGAGAGCTAATCATCTTCGAACTAACATACATCCTTCAAGTTTCCCCTATCTTACAGAAAGAAATGGAGAAAGACTTCAAATTTGGTCTCTCGCGGATGGCAGAAGCAATGCCAACATTGGTTAAGTATTTCCAATCAAACAAGATTATCTCTTCAAGAAACTCACAGTTCTTGCAAATATGGAAGAGCCACGAGTCATCAATATAGTAATGACCTGATAGATTAAAAGAAAATTAGAAAAATCAATTTTAATGATTTTCTTTTGGAATGGTTTAATGAATATATGTTTTTTTTTTTAAAAATTGATTCTAGCTAAATATGAGTTGAATAATACATAAAGTAATTTATGTCTGAATCCAATATGTTCAACAATAAATGAGAAGGTAAAAAATAATTTGTAAATGAAATTAAACAAAACATTCATTAACCATACAAAACACAAGTTAGAAACAAGTTTCCTTCATATAAATGAAACCTAATTGTATTTGTAATTACCTGAGAGATTAACCTTACGGAGTTTGGGAAGTGCCAATGGCAATATATTTGTATTGCTTTCAATTTTTTCAGGGAAGTTAATGTCAAGTTCTTCAAGGAAAGGAAAACATTCAGCAATGCTGATAAGGTCCGTTTTACCGATAGAAAACATGTTAGAACAAGTGAGAGAGGTCAAAGATTTCATCTTTGCTGCTAAACTTTGAAACCCGTCTTTAGGGATGTAGTGATTGGAGACATCAAGCGATTTGAGGTGCATAGTGGAAAAAGATATTTGGCGGAGAAGTGTGTCAAGGTCAGCGTGGAAGCACGTTAGGTCGAGGGATGTGAGGTTGGTAAATCTGTGGAAAAGGCCAGGGAGGAAAGGGATGGTTGGATCACATATTTTGAAAGATGATCAACAACGGCTGGTGATGGAAAGGAACTTTTTGGAGACGACGGAAAGAGACTCCAAACTGCGGTGGTTGAGAAATTTGATGACATGTTCCCAACAATCTTCTGGTAAATATAAATATTCTTCTGCCGTTGTTTTTATTTTCTTTGACAAAGCTTTCATTGTCTTTTCTTCTACTAATCAGTTTTATTGTGAATTTGAAATCGGTTATGTATGGTGGTTATACTCTAATACCCTAATACCCTTTGGTATTGGTATATATAAAAGAGAAAACACATAAAATCCCTAAACCAAATATACTCCTAAAAAATATAAACCAAATTTTAAAACTAAATCTTTTTATTTGTTATGAAAATAAGATAACAAAATAAAAATTATCCTAATCTAAAAAGAAAACAAAAATAAAAACTAGCATAATCTAAAAACTAATCAAAATAAAATAAAGACAAATAAACTAAATATTTACAAAATAAATAAAGCAAATTGGTTGTTGAAATATCAACGATCCCCAACAACGCGCCAAAAACTTTGAATCCCTCTATCATTGTTGGAGTTAACTCAAGTTTTTATCAGAAGCGGTTCTTTGTCCAATAGAGAATAAGTTTGGTTATGGCTTATGTTTGAGAGATGAAAGAGGCCAAATGATTCAAGCATGCACACCATGGATGGCAGGAAGCCCAACAACAACAGAAGCAGAAGCTTATGGACTATGGCAAGCACTGCAGTGGCTATAATTCTGGAACAATCATCATATTCAGATTGAAATGGATTGTATGCAGGTTGTGGAAGTTGTTTCATTATAACCCTGCAGCAGGAAGTATGACCAATAAGTTTAAGGAATTGTCGGTCTGTTCAAAAAAAAAGTTTAAGGAATTGTTGTTAATCAACACCAACTTTCGGGTATGTTTTGTAAGGCGACAAGCCAATCGAGTAGCTCGTTAATTAGGGAGGGCATCTCAATCCTATGCTATTTTTTATATGTCACCTTCTATTGAAACTATCATTAAGATGTTTTGCCAAAAAAAAAAAAGATCATAACATTCGGTGAAAATTAACAAAATTATACAAAAGGATAAAGGAGATATCATGCAGATAATCAATGATTGAACTATTTTCCATTCATATAGTTATAAAGAAAGACAATTATACATGCTTTCCCTATAATACATCAAAAAAATGAAAAGAAAGAAATAAAACAAGATCTACAAAGGATAAGTGACAACTTTTTCTGTAGCACGAGGCCAGCAAGCTTAGGAATTTGCTTTATTTTAATAACAGGGTCGTGTCTATCGGAAATGGCTAGACTCCCGCAATGTGATGAATCTAGGTTCGAATTTTGGCTGGAAGAGATATCCATATTTAATGTCTAATGCGTCTCAAATATGATTAGGTAGAAGGAATTTAAGGGAAAAAATCATTGCATAATTGCTACATCCAAATTGCTCCCACTTGATGTCTCTATCTTTGGAGGCTTTCCCTTGACTAGCTGAATTAATTTTTTTGCCACTGAAATTTCAGCCATTGGATTTGTGAAACCCATGAGCTTTATCAATTTTAAATGCTCCAATTGTGTATATTTAGTTGCTTGAATTGAGCCTAAATTTGACTGCGGAACAGAATAACTATTACGATCAATCTGCATCCATTTAAGTATGATAAAACTGTCAAAAACATCAAAATTATATGTAGCAAAATAGAGCATCAATTACTGTTAGGTCTTGCTTGCATAAAGAGAGTAATTAAGGGTTTATATCGTAAACGCTAATTGTACAACTGCTTTTCGATATGATATTTCTTTAAGAAAAAAATTAAAATAAAGTTGAACCGTTTTCATAAGCTATTCCAAAGAGTTTAAGAAAATAAATTGAAAACAACTTATGAACATGTCAAAAGTTTTTTCAAACAAGTTATTTGTCAAAAAAAAGTTTTTCCAAACAGCCCCACCAAATTTATGCGAGTAGATAAAGTCAAACGAGATAACTCAAACAGTCCTACCATTACAACAAGTTGCTCCAAGGCAGGGCATAATTTCAAGAAGGAGACCAAGGCATTGATGCTGTTTTCCTTCTCATGGTTGTCAATCCACCATAACTCTTTCAATTTATAGAATATAAAACTTCCACTCGAAGGAGAAATTGATGGCCATATCAGTGTCTGCAAGAATTTGGAGTTAAATTATGCATATGAATAAAATGACAACAATGAGCAATGAAGCACTGATACGTTGACATTTATAATAAATTGAGAAAATAAAATAATTAAATGTAACTATGTGTGTCCGTGTTCGACACTGACACATGTTCGACATCAGGCATACATTCAATTTGAAGTGTCAGTGTTAGATAAACAATAAGCGACATATATGTATGGATACCAGCAATAGTATAAGATGGGAAATTATTGAGAGCATACCTCAAAAGTCCATTCACATAATGTAAGAACTTCAGAATTCTTTATGGTTAATAGTATTTCATCAAAATCTTGAGCACTCAAATCCCTGCAGCTTAGGCCTTGTCTGAAATCAAGGATGGCATGGCACAAGTTGAAATGAGATTCTGGCCAAATCCGAGGAAGAAGCCCACGATATCGAAATGATTTAAGTTTAGAAGTTCTAAGATGAAGAGACTTCAACTGCAAGCAATCTAAGATTGTTAACCTGCGAAGCTTTGATTCAGACTCGATGAACAAAGATTGCAATCCACAACAATCAGTGATCATTAAATTCTCAAGATGATCCAAATTCGAAACGATTGAAGAAGCTATCTCACTTGTCAAATAGCTTAATGATTTCAAATAGAGACTTTTGACTAAGAAAGCAGAATGGTAGGTGAAGTGTTGCTTATTGAGCTTGAACTGCAGTTCATATTTTCTTTCAATTTTTTTCTTCCCACAAGAGAAATCAAGAAGAAGCTTATTATTAGTTGCAATAGCTGCAAAGAGTGCATTGTCATCAGCAAAGTGAAATTGAAGCTTGTGCGGTCGCTTTAATGGATCTAACTCATCAAAATTAGCTAGAAATTCAGCAATAACACTAGTGATATCTTCTATAGTTCCATGTTTAACAAGAACTTGGTTCCATAAGTCTCTCCACCTAGTAGATATGAGGCTGGTTTCAAGTGCATATTCATTTGGTAGAAAAGATACTATGCAGCTTAGAATTTCATCCGGCAAATATCTAAACAGATTCTGAACACTTTCTTCCATGAAAGCTCTAATGTTTCAAATTTGTATTAGGATATTAAAAGAAAGGATATGAAGACTCAAAATTAATGTACTTTGTGTTATGAATCTTGTGGATGTTATTTATCCAAATATTCAACCTTCCAGTCTATATCTACCGGTCGCGGTCTATTCTTCCTGTTGAATTCAATTCTATAGCATGGACTATTTTTTTATTACAATATTATGAACCATCTCTGTTTAACTTTATTTGCTATAGCGGATATCTCAATATAATATATTTGATTAGTGATTACTATAAGCTATAGATTACAATTTAACATATGATATTGATAATTGACGAGACTGGCTTTATTTTGGCAAGATATTACAAGAAATGAAAAAATATATATAAATATAAAAATGATTTTGTTTTCTTTCAATCAACATATATCTATAAAAAAATATATTCCGGATTGGAAACATGTATATCAATCACCATATGTCATTCACACCGACTTTAATCAAATAAAATAATAATAGTCATGTTCAAAATGAGACCAATACCAGTGAAGGTGACTTTTGAATAAGTGATTTGTAAACTTGACCAATTCACAAAATCTATAATCATACATTTAAGATTCGCCAAGAAAGATGTTTCAACCGTAGTGGTACTCTTAATATTAACCTAGAGTGACGTAAACATATTAAATATATAGTATATATTTGTCTTATGCTAATTCCTACATCATATGGAAAAGTTTCACCGACAAAGCAGATATTTGTTTAAGCTTGCTGATGGAGATAATGGATTCAAGCACAAGTGCCCTTGTTGGAATTGATTTCATATCAATCTTTCTATGGTTTTACTTTTGGGGGCCAATGACTTCATTGTTAGCTCTGTGCAAATCAAATAAAGTCAACAAAATTAACATCACAGCAAGGTCAAGAAAAAAGACATTTGTGACCAATGACTTATATGTTTCAATTTTTGGGGCTAATGACTTCCTTGTTAGCTCTTTACTATAATTTTATTTAATTTTTTTATTTATTGGATAGCATTATATTATATAATATGTCTTTTTAAAATGATCGAAATAAATCTACATAAAAATATGCACAAATTTTGTACAACCGAATCCGATGGCGTTTTTCTTGTTGGTCTTTTTGAATGATATTCATCATTTCCTCTTGGATTTTTGTTTTTGGTGGAAGATGATCCTCTTGACTTGGTCATGAAGAAACCTCTCAAGTCGGACTAGTAAGAATTAATTAATCATCTTGTGCCATATGGTCAGGTCACAATGCATACACATGTGGCAGGTATCATGAAAACATGCCTCCAAAATGCATGTCCAATCCTATAATTTATTTTCAATCATTATCAAGTTTAGACAAGAATGTACAAATTCATTTTTTTTTCCTTCAAATTTAATTAGAAATATTGGAAGAAACTTCACGGCTCTTTTGGCAATAAAATGTTTTATTAGGAAATTGATCTATCTGGTAAGAGACCGATGCAGGCAACGGTGACAAAAAGTCTTCTGGTACAGTGGCGATGAGTCTTCATGGTGGAATGAAAGGTGTCTGCAGACACGTTAGCACTCCAATGCCCAAGTCAGTATTTGAACCGAGGAAGAGTGTGTAAAAAGTGTGGGAAAAGTGAATCATACCTTGGGGGTGCGTGTGTGAGAATAATTGCTTCCGTGATATGCGGCATGTGATTAGTAGACGGTTAGAGGACATGTGTATGGTGTCTGATGCATGGAGACATGCTCTAGTGAGGTGACGTGCACTAATATTAGTGTGTTCTTTCAGACGACACGCCTTTTTCTGGTGAGCATTCGATCAACATGTCATAGTTAGATTGACCTTCTGGTCAATTCAGATCAGTAATATTATACCTTTTCTATTTTACCTTTCTCTTTCTTGCACATAAAAATACTATCAGTAACCAACATTTATCCATTTTGTATGAGACCAACACATACACACATGCTTGTGTGTGAAGCCTATTTGGATAGACATTTTGGCACTATAATAATGTAATGAACAAAAAATATTGGTAATCACTTCTAGGCAATACAAATATTGAATACTAAAGAAAATTAAAAGGGAAAAAATTATCATAATTCTGCTGCAGAATAAATCACAAAAGCTACATTGACTGAATTATTCATTCCTCAATATGCAGAGGAACAGACTACATCCAATAAAAAAGAAGAAAAAATAATAAAAATTCTAGAAGTCACTATTTGAGAGGGGTTCATGAGCATCATCACCAATGAAGATATTATCATAGAGAATGGCAGCAGTAGCTGAACCAATGAATGGGCCAACCCAATAGACCCAATGATGAGTCCATGTCCCACTAACCACAGCAGGCCCAAATGACACAGCTGGGTTCATTGATGCACCATCAAATACACCACCAACCAAGATATTTGCACCCACAACACAACCAATTGCTAATGGTGCTACAACACCAACATTCCCTCTCTTTGGGTCTATTGCTGTTGCATAAACTGTATATACCAATCCAAATGTCATCACAATCTCAAAAACTAATGCATTCCACACAGACACACCAGAGGATAGAGCAAAAGCTGATGTTTCCTGCATATATATAAAATGTAAACAAAATTATATTCAATGTCAATCATTGAATGAATGTGAATAATATATGTATCATTGATACCTCAAATTGAAGTAGTGTTCAATTTCTTTCAAGTGTCGGTGTTTTACATCAATACATGTGGTCACATTCAATTACTTCAATTTTTAGTCCACTCATTCTATATCTTGAAATTTAGTCCCCAACTTCACAAGTTTTTGAATTTTTTTCAACTACCTGATTTTGAGCTTAATTTTGCTTATATGCCATGATATTTAAATCACCATCACCATATGTATTTCAAGGTCATTAACAAGAGGACACATCAACAAAATTAAACTCAAAATAAAGTGAGTGTTAAAGAAAAATCCAGACATATGAAATTGAAAGACTAAATATCCAAATTTAGAAATGAAATGACTAAAACCATAATTCATTTAAAATAGAGGCACAAAAGTGAGTTTGAGCCTGTATTTTAAATTAGGTGAAGGAAATGCATATTTAGTTACCATTCCACCAGTGCATGAATTGAGAAGAATGCAAGCAACAACTGCGCCAAGTAACTGTGCAATCCAATACAAAATACTTCTCAAGAAGGTAATGTTTCCTCCAATGAAAGCACCAAATGTGACTGCAGGGTTCACATGTCCACCAGAAATGTTTGCACCAACAGAAACAGCCACAAATAACCCAAATGCATGAGATAATGATGCAACTATGAGACCTTCAGGAGTGGCAGCTCCATTGTTTGTAAGTTTATCTGCCACAATAGCCAACAAACTATTTTCAACGATGTTAAGCATTGAAAAATAATAAGAAAAAAAAAATCTAACTGCAATTTTATCGTCTAATGTCACAAAATAAGTTTCTAAAACACTTTTTGATGTGACAAAAAATATAGAAGGGCTTACAATAAACCAACTAATAATTCATTTTCAACGCTCTATCATTTTATTGAGTAAAATTATCGTACATCTCGCCACTTCATCTAAAATCTATTTCTAAAATGGTGAAACTTACTCAAATATCAATCAATAATTGAACGAGTATAAAAAATAGTGTTAAAAAATGTATATGTAATATTCTTCAAGAAGTTATCTAGATTACTCACTATAGGCCATGCCGGAGCCTTGGCCAGCAAAAACAAAAATGAGCATAGAGAAGAACTCTGCAAAGGCTGCTCTAATTGCAGCAGGATTGCTAGCCTCTCTAGGAGACCCAATTGCTATTCTGTAGATTGCCATTAATTAATTAAATTAACTCTGCAATCAACCTTAACATTCAGAAACACAAGATGTGTGTTCTTGTTAATTTTATTAATTTTTCTAGTGGAAATAAAGTGTGAGAGCTAATCATTTGGTGTTTAAACAACAAAGGTAAGTATTAACGGCTAAAGAAACGGTCTAATTCAATTGTTTACGGGTAAGACTGTGTAGAATCAGTTTATGCAGCCTAAGAGTTTGTCACAAGATTACTATTTCTGGCTCTTGTTTTGTGGCTGTGATGTAACTGCATGGTAAGATCAAAGGGTTGAGAATTGAGATAGTCACCATTACAACAATTTATCTTTATAAATTGACCGGCCATGATGTCATTCAAATCAACAATGAAACTTGACAAATAATTGACACAAATTGATTTAGTCACAAATTTTGGTATCCTCCTTACCCAACTGCATAGTCTATTCCCTTCCTTCCAAGTTGTTTCTCACAAATACTAAATGCGCAATATTTACTAATGGATTTTTGAGGATTTTTATTTGCAAAATTCACTCGGTAGCAACTCCAAAGGTCTAGTCCGGTAGTAAAAAGACAAACCTTATCAAATTCAATCCTCATTAATACCTTTGCAGGGAGGTAAATATAAATACCTTCGATTCCCTCACCCTAAATTTCTTGACCTCAAAAAAACCACTCAGTGAAAAAAATTCCCTTCCTTCCAACTCTATAGCTGGAAACTTTGGAATGAAAAATAATTAGAAAAATCTTTATATTATTTAAAAAATAATAATCAAATTTTAAGTTTTTTTCAAACATATAGTTTCTGAAAAACTCAAAAAAAAAATTGATAAAGAAACACAAATATTTTTTCGTTTTTCTGAAATATTTTTTAAGAAATAACTAATACATTCTGGAAATTTAAAATTTGAATTTTCTAGGATAAAAAAGTCAAAATTTGAGTTTTATAAGTATAAATACATAAAAAAAATTAAGAATAAAATGTGGATATTATATGTTTTGGGCGTATAGAAGATCCACTTGAGGGGGGGTACAGGAAAGATCTTTCAACTAATTAAGATAAAATAGTTGTTGACAAAGAAAGAAGAGACCCCAACAAAGTAAGATGACATTATCCAATTAAATGAGAAAAAACAAGTTTCATTCTTGTCACATGACCACAAACTCCTAGCCACATCACAAGGTCTAAATTCTACTTACTATCCACTCAGTATTTCTTTCCATCTCAAAACTGAAGCTCTATACCACTCTTCACCACTATGGTAGTTTCTTCTTGCTCTTTAACCTTGACTTCATCCTACTTATCCCATAAGGTGTGTTCATGATATATTTATTTTTTCTTCATTCCATTCACACTATGTACTTTATACATAAACAGCTCATGTGCTTAAATGTGAACTATTTCAGCTAAACTTGCCACATTCAAATCATTTGCTTCGGAATACTGCAACTTCATCTTCTAACAATGTCTCTTGTGCAATGGAAACAACCTCCAGTACAGAAAGTAAGAGCCTAAATTGTGCTTAAAATGACTATTATCAAGTTTACATTGACTATACAATGAGCATGTCAGTGTTTGTGCTAATCAAGAATTAACACTTATCAGAAGTAATCTACCTTTATCAAAGCTTGATCTGAGTTTTCTTTTTAATTATTATTAGAACACTGCCAGAGAAGACCACTACTGTTGGGTATAGGAGCATTAACAGCAAATTTGCTGCCAGCAAATTTACTCTTAGCTGAAGGTATTCATAATTACATTTTTGTTTGTATATGTAAAGAGGAGTCACAATCTTCTGAAATTTTGAAATTCAATTAGTCCTTATTTTGTAGAAATACCAGACAGATACCGTTCTTTTGTCGACTATTCAGATGGATATTCTTACATTTATCCCTCAGATTGGAAGGTAAAATTCATCATACTGGTTCACAAAATGTTATTCCCTTGTTTTTATATTAAGTATCACATTTGAAATATTTATCCACCTCATTATCTGTCATTTTAAAATATCAATGAAGCATTGTTTACGTTTTTTCACAAATATACATTTATTTATTGTATCTCAACTTACTTAACTATTCGCGTAACTATATTAATAAGGGTACTTCAGTATATTACGTTGATTTTATCACATGAATTAGTACACTCAATGATCTTTTTAAGAGTGTGTGTAATGTTGATCATAACTTAAGATAAGACAGAGGAATTAGTTTCAACAGCCATATAATTTTCTACAAGTTTGTCACTTGTCTGAGTGATCTTTTCCCTAGGAATTTGACTTCAGGGCACACGATTCTGCATTCAAAGACAGATATTTACAGTTACAAAATGTAAGGGTGAGATTCATACCAACTGAGAAGAAAGATATCAGAGATTTGGGTCCAATGGAAGAGGTGATTATGATTTAGATTCTGTCTTAATGTTATGGAGTCTAATTTATAGTTATATACTTAACCAGTTTGTGTCTTAATCAGGTTATAACTGATTTGGTGAAACATAGATATGCTGCACCAAACCAAAGACCAACAATATATGACATGCAAGAGGTGTTTCTTCTCATTTCATTTCTTCTCCAATTTGTTTTTTCCAAAAGAATATCTTAGGTTTTGATGGCCAATGCATATTGACAAACAATCATTTCTGAATTCTGAATGCAGCGGACGATAGATGGAAAACATTATTATACAATGGAATATGTACTTAAATCACGAAATTACGCTAGTGCCTCCTTTACGACACTTGCCATAGGAAATGGTAAGTAATCTACCATCTCAAATCTCAGTGTGATATCCAATAAATGTTCTCTCAAAGAAAAGCTAACTCTATATACTTCTCTATCCTGTTAGATAATACACCAAGAATCTTCATGTAGAAAAATGATTATAAGTGACACAGGTAGAAAATTAACAAAGAATGTGCAACCCAGGTAGAGAGACAGCACTGAGAAGACTAATTATTCAAATGAAACTAATTTCTTCAAAACTACATGTGACTTCAGTGTCATGAAAACAGATTATACTGTTAACATACAGAAGTTCAACTGCGGGAGTTTTCAATGCAATCAAAGGCTCAGTATAATATAATAATGCTGGATTTCAAATAAAAATCATAACAATAAAATATACAATGGCATGAACTCATGGTCCTAACTCCTTATGTAAACTAATAACATTCACTTTGTACAGGAAGATACTACACATTAATTGTGGGAGCCAATGAAAGACGATGGAAAAAGGTACGAGATCAGCTTAAAGTGGTAGCAGACTCCTTTAGGCTCCTTGACATCTGAAATGTTACATGACAGTGCAAAGACATGTTCCAATTTTTCCTACACGTCAAGATTGAAATATATGTAAATTTTTGCAAGTGAATGATATCATCATCTTCATCTATATCATACAAATACAAAAGTTCAGTTTCTGTATTGCATACAGAGGCCATCCACTTTGACACATACATTGCATGTGAATATGATAAACTTTATCAATCACTGAGACTTACAGAAGGACGTAGGTTGCCATCAAAAAGTTTTTAGTTTATCAAAAAACGCTATAAAATCATGAGAATTTTTTTGTGCCAAACAGTTCTATTTTAAAGATATGAGCTTATACCCTATTTACGATATCTAATATATGCTCATGAATAGGCCTTGCCAAACAGGTTATATAACAAGGCACTAAACGGTCTCACTCACCGCTACCTTCAAAGTCACATAACCATCACCACTTAAAGAGGTGAAGAAAATTGTAATGAATATAATTTTTTTTCCTTACTTTCTTGATGATACTAATCCAATTTCAATTGCGAAAGCCAAGACGACCAAGACACCAAATCCAAAAACAGACAGAAAATGCATGGAAGTTAGGGGCAAGATAACTACATGTACTGTACCACATGCTATCATTGGTTTCATACCTCATTTCACCTAAAAGATAGTTGTGGCCATGAGGATAATGAATTGATAGCAAACTTGAGATATCAAATGCAGTAATAATAATATAAAATGGAAAAAGAGATGAACCATTGTCCTTCATTTGATAACATGACAGTTATCCTCTATAGTTGTTTCATCAAGCAAAATAAAAATAAAAAATACATTGTTCGGCTAAAGAGAAACAGTTCTTCTGTATAGTATTTCATCATCACTCTCCTCTTCCTCATCTGAAACTATGTCATTCCCGGGTAGCTCTAATTTCCCACCAATACAGAATGAAGGACCTATACTTTCGGTTTCGATATAATTGCCCTGCAATCTCTCCTCAAACCTCTGGTCACTACAATTCAGCATCCAATTCAATGAACACTTTATCCCCTTGCTCTTAAGCCTCTGGTATCTAGGTTTAATCCTAGATTCCAAACTATAAGTGAAGTATTCTGGAAACTCCACAAGCTCTTTTACAGGTCTCCCCATCTCACTTTTGAAGAAGTAATAACTGTTCTTCATGAGCTCAACTCGCAGCGCAACCAATTGAGGACACTTAATCACCATACTAGCCACATCCTGCGATGGTATTGCCCTACCAAGTAAAAACTCAACCGGTTTCATAATCACATTTTGATGAAGACTAACCACCTGTGGCATCTTCTCCACCACCCTCGCAAACCCTTCCGGATCAATCTTGAGCTTCAAACTGAAAAAATATTGTTGCAAAGACAATTTTGCCTTAAGAGGCAACCCAATAATCTGCGGATACTGAGCAATAACCGAAGGCAAACATTCCTTCCTCAAACCAAAACTAATCAAACAATCAACATTAGGTTTCACAGTCTCTTCAAGATCATAACCAAGTAAATAAGCTCTTTTCTCCAACATCCTAGCTAGAATCTTCCTAGGCAACCGTAAATTAACCAAGTAATCAACAAGAGGCTTTATCATAGTACCAACTCTCATCCCTAAAAAATAAGGATACTGAGTAACCATGGGACCAATATCCCTAGGACTAACACCAATACTAACAAGATAAGCCACTGAAGTACTCATAGTACCTTCAAGCTTAAACCCTAAAAGTTCAGGATATTTTTGCAACACAAACCCAATATCATCTTTCTCCACATCAAGCCCTCTAAGGAACTTAATAACAGGAGCAAGCTCAACAATAACACTAGCATGCAAAACCTGTGGATAATTCTTAATAAATTCACCAAGTTTAGACCTAGAAATCCCAATTTTTTCTAAATACCCTAAAACAGGAATCATGTTTTTTCTAACACTACAACCCAAAATCAAAGGATACTGATTTATATCATCAACCGTTAACCCTAATTTCTGAATAAACTCAACACGTTCCCTCATGACTTCAACGGTTGAAGGAAGCTCCAAATCCTGCAATTCATCAGGAATAATTCCCAAACCCTTGAGATAATCGAAGATGATAACCCGTGAAACGAGTTTCTCTTTGCGGCCTTGAATCACACCCCATGTAACAGTAGGCATCTCGTATTCGGGAAATTTGGAATCTTGGGTGGTTCCATAGAGATTGAAAAGTAAAACCCTACAATTGTTTGAAATTTGGGGATTTGGATATAATTGGTGAGAAATTAGCTTAGAAACATTGTGTGATGAAAGTATATTGAGAAATTTTCTTCTTGTGAACATTGATTTGATAGTGGAAGTGAATGCAGAAATATGGATGGATTGTGGTGAAAATGAAGAAGGTATGAACAGAGTCGATTTGTTGGCGTAAGGGAGAAATGAAAAATGGGCATGTGATTACTCTTAGCCACCTCAAATTTGTTACAGATCGGATAGTAAATTCCGATAAATTATTTTTATTGTAAAATTCAATCGGGTTTTGCTCCTTTCCAAAATAAATGTCCATACTATCTCTGTGTTAGTTAACATGCATTGCTCACGCTACGTGTTGTTATTAGCCCAGTCAAAACCTCATTTCCAATCAAATCGCTCTTAAATCTCTCTCAAATTATCCCAATCCAAAATTCCTTCAACTTCAAATCAAACAACACAAGTTTTCACTTAAATTATGTTTGTATGATAGATTTTTTCACTTAAACTATAATTTTTTAGGTTTAGTGTTTTGTTAAAATTTAGATTTTTTTTGCGAGAAATTATAGAATGTTAGATGCAAATGACTTATAGTGCTTAATTGTTATGATGTTTAGATGTTTGCATCATTATGTTAGATTTTTTACACTTAGATTAGATTTTTTTTAGATTTAGGGTTTGTTTAAATTTTGATTTTTTTTTTGCATGACATGATTCAATTTTACATGCAAATGACTTATATTGCTTAATTGTTTA
>Ga0315914_1003225_pt1 | contig 24841 bp, 15 predicted proteins | sample MpolenodulesMG_FD_203920 | JGI IMG/M metagenome (GOLD analysis project Ga0315914, IMG submission 203920) | Medicago polymorpha root nodule microbial communities from Los Angeles, California, United States - elongated nodules | ecosystem: Host-associated > Plants > Roots > Nodule | place: USA... | reverse complement strand
TTTTTTACGAGACAACCTGTCTCAAATTCACTTCACAATCGTACTACGATCCTGAAAAATCGGAGCACGATTTTCCTCAGCTTCAGAATTACAAAACAGTCCTTTTTCCAGCTTCTGACCAATGCATTACCACCTGAACTCGACCAAAACTACATAAAAACTGTACAAAAATTGATGTATGACCTAGTGTCATCATACTCCATGTTCATAAGCTCTTTAAATAATGAACAATTTTGTTTTGTGGTTGTTTCAGTATAAACTCACATAAAAGTAACAACTTTGTTACCTTTTTGGTTGAGAATCAATTTCAAAAAATTGGTTGGGAATCGTTTTCATTCAAATTTGAATATCTTTACGCAATGACCTTCATGGTTTTTGTGCAGACTTCACGCATGGAATACATCAACAAGGTAACTAATCTTCAAGTTCACATATCAAAGTTAATTTTATTTTTTTAGCATCAAATGATAGGTTCAGTTAAATGAATGAAAATTCTGCTACAAGGTTATGATGTCTGTTAATCTGAATTTCTGCAATTTGAGTTATTATTAATCTTATAACAGAGTCTTTAGTGGATTTCCCAAAGTTACCAGTTTCAATAATAAAAAAGGTATGATCCCCTCTGCACTCTTCTACATTGCTCACTTATGTTGACTTATGTATAAAAATGGAATAAGAACTCATAATAATGAAGAAGTGATACTTATGCTCACTTATACATGATTGACAATGATAAGTTAAATTATAACATTCGTGATAAGTTAAATTGAAAGGGTGCTAAATTGAACACAGTTACGTCTTATCTCAAAACGGAGCGCAACCCATTGCTTTTGCGCACGGGTGTACTAGTTACCATATGAAATGAAGGATAACAAATGTTTCAAATATAATAGTTTAATATACTCTGTTGTTGTGTCTCTTCAGAAAGGAGTGACTTCGAAATTACTACCTCTGTGTTAAGCATATATAATTTCAATTGGTCTATGAGGAAACTATTATTTGCACATGTTACTTATTCAACATTTTTCTTTTATTTTGTAGATGAATGAATAATGATTATATCGACGAAGAATTTCAAGATTTGAAAATACTAGAGATGAAGACAAATGCTGATGTTTAAGTTTTTTTTAGGGGTGTTTAAGTGTTTTTTTTTTTTTATAAATGTTGATGATTATTTTGAATATGTTATTTAGATTATGAAAATGATAATTGACATTATGTGAAAGTATATATTGAATATCTGAGTAGTTTATTTTGAATAATGTTATTTTTGATGCATATATGAATGATATATTATTGATAAGTATTTGATGTTGTTATAATGTTATTTCACTAAAATTATTGTTCTCTAAATCAGTTAATGTTTTATTTTTTGGGCAAGAACAGCGTAAGAAAACAAGAGTCAGTCCTTCAAAAAAAAAAGAGTCAGTCCTTCAAAATAAAAAAACAGAGTCAGTGAAGTGAAATAATAATGATTGATTACACATTTATTTTAAAAAAAAAACTAATTTATTCACAACGGTGCAAAAGCATTGTGGTAGCTTACAAAGAGTAGTGTCAAACTGGGCCTATGAGAACGGTTTCAGAAATTACAACAGTACAAAATCGTTGGGTTTGCTCCACCCAAACCGTTCTAAAATTGGATATATTGCAACGGTTTTTCTATGGAGACAACTTATAACCGTTGATGATGTTAAATATTAAAACCGTACTTAAAAGGTTATTTAAGACTACGGTTTTAATTATGGCGTTGCCGTTTGTGGAAAAAACGTTCTGAAAGGATAAGACAACCCCTCGGTTTGCCACGCCAAGAAAACCATTCTGGTAGCCAACCAAAACGGTTTTTACGATGTCCGCAACAGTTGTTTGGCGTTGTCGTAGGATGAAAATGTTGTAGTGGAAGAATCTTCATTTTACAAGGGAGAATCTCCAAGTTTTTCTTGACAGAGGGTAAACCAAAAGACCCCCAAATGACATGGGGTAAAAGCTTAACCCTTTTTTTATATATATTGACCAAAATATTTGTTGTTTTTTCCCTCTAAACTGCATAGACCAAAGGTTAAGTGACAAACCCTTCTTAAAGTTTAATTATGTTGCATGTCTAAAGCTGAATTCAAAACATTGATTAAGTTATAAAATATTTGTGTCATTTCATTTAAATGTTCTTAGGTTGTTGTATTTTATGTAAAGAACAAAATATTTGTTATTTTGGTAAAGTAAGATACCATTGCTAAATCTTGAAGCACTGGAATGATCTTACATCCTAAGATAGAATCGAATAAGAATATAAAATATTTGCATGTAAGTCACTCCAACATTTCAATAATTTCTTGTCTGACAAACAAATTATTGGTTAGTTCCACCACTTATTTTGATGGATTCTCTTCCATTGATACTTTTTTTTTTTCTATTGATACTTTTATCATCAATAATAAAATGCCATAACATTTTTCTTTCAAAAAAATTATAATAATTTTTTGTCTATATTATCGGTCTTCATAGTTATCTTGTCTCGGGTGACTATGATTGATAATTAAGTTAATTGTTGCAATATGATTCCTAATCAAATAAATATTTTTTATTTAAGTTTTTTTTAGAAAGACAAAGGTCATACTTAAAGAGCGTATTAATTTAGCCATAAAATATGCACATCGATTGCCTTGATTAAGCACAAGTTGGGAATAGATGTTAGGAATAAGCTTGTTTAAACCAGAAATCTTCACCAACAAATAAGCATATACGTGCATATGTGAGTGATTTGAATGTTAAAGAAGATGAAAAACTTCTAAAGAATTTGTCTCACAAATAATCTACTAAATAAAGTTACTGACAACCATTAGTGAAAGTAACAATACAATTATGAAAACAAGTTAAATAACTTAAGGGTCTTGTTAACCGGTGTCCATAACAGTTCTTGTTAACCGGTGCCCCCGAGACACTAATTAAGAAACTAAAATTAGAAGGAAAGACATGATTTTGTATTGAAAAGAGCAATAATTCAACTTCTAAAAAATAGAATACATAATTTCCAAGAATTTTTTTTCCTTTTTTAACTCCTTAACCAGTGCCCCCTGATTAACATTTCCCATAACTTAATAAACATAAATCAAATAGACAAGTAGGTACATAAATCAAATAACATTTCCCATAACTTAATTACCAACGTGTGCAAATGAAGTAGTAAAACTAATGCTCTGATTACTTTGACACCATCAAAGGAAATCTTCGTATCTTGTTGGATAGCCCTGATGAGGAGATGTGGTCTACACAGTGTCTGAAGGATCAACCTGAGTCATATTTGCTGGTCATGGAGGCGTAGCATACAACTTCCAAGATCGATAATAATGTGTTTGAGTCCATTACAATGTTCACATTAGCTGAATGCCCTCCTAGATAACAATTCTAATTATTTCAAAGAGGTGAAAGGACAACAATATCACATGTGATAGGGGTAACATATGGCTTAGTTAAATATTTTGTGGTCGTCTGAATAACGATAACTAGAGTAGTATTCGTATCTATAACAATAACAAACCCCAAAAATTTAATCACGAGGGGCATAACAGTCCTAAGGTCAACCAACCATAAAGGGAAAGAAGCATGAAGAATATGTTGTGTTGATCACACTCCTGTTGGTGTTCAACTGAACATTTGTACTAAAAACCGTGTGGCTATAATACCATATTGAAAAAGAAAGTAAAAGAGTATGAAAGAGATATATGTTGAAATCATCTCTAAGACATATATTAATAATTAGTTTTTTTGGATGGGCAAAGTTCGGTTCAGACCCAAAACTGTGTCTGAACTTTTTTTTTATTTTTTTTTTATATATATATTAGATATCAATAATTTGTTATTAGATTGATTAGGGATTGGTGAAGTTCGGTTCAGACCCAAAATTGTGTCCGAACTTAACCGAATTGTTTGACAGTTCATTAGAACCAAACCGAACCACAATAGATCAATTCAAACCGAACCGAACTAGTTCTTAAACTGGTGACCTGCTTCGTTTTAAAAAAAAATTGAATTGGACCATCTCCAAATCATCTAATATGAGAAAGCTAAGATTCAAAATTGAAAATGTAGAGTTGGAGAAATCAAACACATATTCAATTGAAACCACAAGGATACAAATACGAAGAAGTTGAAGTTTGGGTTTGCATTGGGAGTTTGTGGTTAGAGAAATTGAAATTGCAGATATTCAATAGTTTTATGGTGGTGATTCATCTATTGTTTTTCTTTACAATTGGAGGTCATTCAATTGAGTTTTGAATATGGGATTGGCATCATTACGACAGAATAGGCGATGGTGGAAACTCGACGTGGCTGTGGAAGATGAAAACAATGACGATTGAAGGAACAAAATACGTTTTTTGAATGATGAAGCAATTCAGCGGAGATTGTGATCGAGAACGATACTGGTTTTGGTTCAATAACATAACTAGTTTTTGAATGATGAAGCAATTCGGTGAAGCAAAACCGGTTCAATTTGAGTTCCAGTTCAATTTTGGTTTTTTTAAAAAAGTTTGGTTCAATAGCAGTCCGGTTCATAACTTTTAAATAACAATTCGGTTAAAAACTTTTACACAACAGTTCAGTTCAGTTTGGTTCAACAGTTCGGTTTAGTTTTTGGTTTTTTTCCCACCCCTAAGATTGACATTTTACTTCTTCATCTAGTCTAGATTTAAATTCAAAATATTTAATTACTTATCTCATAGCTAAAATCAATTAAGCTACCAAAGGTAAATAACATGTAATCCGATATAAAAAAGTACATGTAACAAAAAGGTAAATAACATGAGATGGATGTGAAATGGAACATATATATGAGGAAAAAAAGCAAGGAAGATCTAGAACCTCATCTCAACGATAAGAGACATCCAAAATCACCAAACCACACCCAATCGTTCTTCCTTTTGTCCTCACGTCCACATCTTTCTTCTATATTCCCCCTCTACTTTCATTCATTCATTCATTCAGTTCACTCTCACTCAAAAAAAAAAAAAAACTCACACAAACACACTCTCTCTACAATGGCTTCAGCTACAGCCCCCACAACCATCTCACTCCTCCCCACCACTAAATCCTCTTCCCCATCCACCACCCCATCCCCCTCCCGCATCCAACTCTCCTCATTCCTCGGCGCCCGCCCACTCCGCCGACTTGGGTTCGCTGCAGCTGACCCTTTGTTGGCGGTGCAGGTGGCGTCGAAGGTGAGGACAGTAAGCGGGAGAGGAGTGCGAGGAGTGGTGTCGATGGCGAAGAAGAGTGTGGGAGATTTGAGTGGTGCCGAATTGAAGGGAAAGAAGGTTTTTGTTAGAGCTGACTTGAATGTTCCTCTTGATGATAATCAGAATATTACTGATGATACTAGGATCCGTGCTGCTATTCCAACTATTAAATATTTAATTCAGAATGGTGCCAAAGTCATTCTTTCTAGCCATTTGGTATATATATCCCATTTCTCTCATTTTTTTTGGAATTATTTAATGATCTCTGTGAAAAATTTGTATGATGTATGTATGAGTAAGAAAATTGAGTTTAATTTGTATGCATTGACGGTATCTGATTGGAGTGTATGCATTGGACGTCTTTGTAAAACTATTTTACACTGTCTGTTTACAAATTCTATTTAAGAAAATTAAAGTTTGATATTTTGAACCATTTATGATTTGTTATGTTTGTGCATTTCTGTGTTATTAATTTGTTCATTACCGGTTGCTATTACTTGTTTTACTCTATAAAGTGAGTTGTTTGCTTTAGAGGTGTTGAATCTGAGTAACTCGCATATGGATCAAAATACTTTTTTCCTTCAATTTTTGATTCGTATGCGAGATACTCAGTTTCAACACCTCTTCTTTTTTCCTTCCCTGTATGTTAATGGAAATCAGAGTGTTAGTTGAAATTGAAATGTACTAAAAATTAGATATTTTGAGGTTGTTGAAGAAAAATTGTTTTGAATTTGAGTTAGGGACTGAAAATTTGAAGAAAAGTAGAATAGGTGAGTTTAGTAGATCTTAACATATATCTCTTGAATTGAGAAAAAGATGTTGCATAAGATTATCGACGTGATGAGGTATGGAGAAAGGACAGACAAAAATAAGATAGAGATAGAATTCAAATTCTTACTCATAAAGTATTTGGGTTTTAATTTGTAAAGATGTACCTTAGAGGGTAAAGTTTGAGGTTATCATGATTGATGATTGAAAAGTTATAGTAGTTTTTTTGACAAACGAAAAGTTATAGTAGTTAATCCATGTAAATGCATTTTCAGGCTTTGAGTCTTCAATTTGAAATGCATTTATTTGAATTCTGTATTTTAAAGAAAAAATATTCTTCTCCCACTCTGTAATTACATTTTCACTTTTTATTCTGCTCTGTAATCCATGCCTGCTCTTGATATAAATATTAACGTAATTTGTCATTGCCAAATCTGATTAAATTTGTATAAATGCTGTGGTTTGAACTTGTAAGTTAAATCATTCTGACTTTTGATGAAATTTCCAGGGAAGGCCAAAGGGTGTCACTCCCAAATACAGCTTGGCACCTCTTGTTCCCAGGCTCTCTGAACTCATTGGAATTGAGGTATGTTTATATAGGTTAATGATTATTGAGGAATGGGTTGAAACATGTTGGATGTTTGAAAAGTAATTAAAAAATTGTTGCTCTTTTCTTGCATTTGGATTGTTGACAGGTTATTAAGGCCGAAGACAGTATTGGTCCAGAAGTAGAAAAGTTGGTGGCTTCCCTTCCAGACGGAGGAGTTCTACTTCTCGAAAATGTGAGGTTTTACAAGGAGGAAGAAAAGAATGATCCTGAACATGCAAAAAAGCTTGCCGCACTCGCAGATCTGTATGTGAATGATGCATTTGGTACTGCTCACAGGGCCCATGCATCAACAGAGGGAGTCACTAAATATTTGAAGCCATCTGTTGCCGGTTTTCTTTTGCAAAAGGTTGGTTTATCTCTCCTCTTCTACTAAATAATTATCAATTGCTAATCCAAATTTTATGCAAACTATCTAAATAAAGTTTCTGAACTTCATAACCGCTACTTTCTGTTTTTACTGCTGTTTATCTTGTAGTAAGTTTGATTACCTGACATGAAGTAAAATTTCATTTCAAATGTGAATCATTCTTCGGGGAAAACTTAGGTCCCATTTATTTTACGTGTGTCATGTTTTCATCTCTACTTCATCTAATAAACACAAGATAAATATTAGATTCAATATTTTCTTCACTATTTTCTTAATTTTTGAAAACATATCAAATATTTTCAGAAGTTTTGAAAATACCAAAACGTGTTTTCATTGTCTTTGAAAATGCATTCTTTCCAACTTGTCTTCCGTCTTCAGCCTATCAAAATTATTTTCCTCAATTAATTAATTATCATTTGAAAATGATAATTGAAAATGTTTTCAGAAGGTAAACAAGGTCTTGGTGTTCAAACTTTTAATTCAATGTATACCTTATAATTACACATCACATGCATATTTTCATGTTTTAGGAACTTGACTACCTTGTTGGGGCAGTATCAACCCCAAAAAGGCCATTTGCTGCAATTGTGGGGGGTTCCAAGGTCTCATCTAAAATTGGAGTGATTGAGTCACTTCTAGAAAAAGTTGACATCCTTCTTCTCGGTGGAGGAATGATCTTCACATTTTACAAGGCACAAGGTCTTGCAGTTGGTTCATCCCTTGTAGAGGAAGATAAGTTGGAGCTTGCTACAACACTAATTGCTAAAGCCAAGGCAAAGGGTGTGTCACTCTTGCTGCCAAGTGATGTGGTGATTGCAGACAAATTCGCTCCTGATGCAAACAGCCAGGTTTGTTTTCTAAGCTACTTTAGTTTAGCAACGGACATTATAACTATGCATTTTTACTTGTTCATAGTTGTTTGCTGCAAGAACCTAAATTCTGCATTAACACTTTCAGATAGTGCCAGCATCTGCTATCCCTGATGGTTGGATGGGATTGGACATTGGTCCAGATTCTATTAAAACATTCAATGAAGCATTGGATACCACCCAAACCATCATATGGAATGGACCAATGGGAGTGTTTGAGTTTGACAAGTTTGCTGTTGGAACAGAGGTATGCAAGAACCATCACATATAGAGTTTGGTTCATATTATATATTTAAAACATGTTTGCAGTCAAAATATCCACTCCATAGAGATGCATACTCTTACAAATATGTGGTTTGAGTTGCGTAGCACTGACACTTTTGATTGAAGACACGTCCGGTGTCAGACATAAACACATGTAGTTCCATTGAATCACTTCTATTTTTTTAAAATTATTATTAGTTTGTGTTTACGTGTCAGTGTCGTGTCCGATGTTCATGTCTGTGTCACTGCTTCATCGAGTAGGAGTTAGTGTTCCTAAAAGTGACGTACATCTTGCGAATTGTATGCTTACGTGTTTACATAACAAAAGTATTGTTTTGAAATTGGGATGATTCAAATGTCAATCTACCGTTACTACATATTCTATTTTTCTACTTTGCACGGCCGGTTACATAATTTACATTTTCTACCCTCTTTTCAGTCTATTGCAAAGAAGTTGGCCGACCTAAGTGGAAAGGGGGTGACAACTATTATTGGAGGAGGAGATTCTGTTGCAGCTGTGGAGAAAGTAGGAGTTGCCGATGTCATGAGCCACATATCCACCGGTGGTGGTGCAAGTTTGGAGCTATTGGAAGGCAAAGAGCTTCCAGGTGTCCTCGCCCTTGATGAAGCCACACCAGTCGCCGTGTAAGACAATTTTCAGCTTGTAATTTTTTCCCACCCTCGGTTTCAGTGTTCTCACAACCTTGTATAAGAGCTTATGTTGTAGTACCCTCCCGAGTTTGTTAGTGTAAATTTTATCATGCTTGACTTATTCTCTTCACACATAAATTGCTTGTAACTGTAAACCTAGGCTGAAAGCCATAAATTCAAATAAATCTTCCATTAGTTGCTGCCATAAGTTTGTTTTTTACATTTATCTTTAGGCTCTGTTTGAATTGACTTATTTGAACTTATTTATTGGCATAAGTATTTGTGAGACTGTTTGAGAGAGTTTATTATGAAAACTATGACATCACCATAAGCTGTTTTCAGCTTATTTCCATCAATTCTCCATGATAGTTTATGAAAACAATTTATAACTTTATGAAAATTATTTGATTTGATTTTATCTTGTTATAGAAATAGCCTATACACAAACATTTATATGAGAAACACTTTCGATATAAATTATAAGCACTTAATTAAGTTGTTTATCCAAATATACATTAATCATCTCTTGATATTTGATTATAAATCAAGTTTTAAATTTACTGTGACATTGTATGCTTTGAGCTTGTGGAGAGGTAGGAGATATTGTATTAAATGACAGGTCACAATTGATTTATATAGATGGACAACAAATGAGTTCATGTGAATCTTGAACTCTCTAGTCTCTACCACTACTTGTTGGTTGAGGAGTAGCCTTACAATGACAATTGATAAGTCACATTATGTGGAGAAGAAGGTATTGAATGATTGATAAGGAAATGGATCCCACAGGGCTCTAGAAAACCTCAGCTGCATAATCTTTGGTTGGCAAACTAGGCTTTACATCCCTCTCAATGATCCTATGCCACATGATTGATCAGCAATTCAGCATTGCTTCTTTTTCCTTATCACAAAAATGGATTTTACGTGATCACGTCGCATGATATTTTTATTCTTATCTGTCTTTTGAAACCAGAGGATTTAATTTTTTTTTAAAAAAACTCGGTATTCAATCCAAACACCGATTAATCTAAGGGGACCATCTACACCGTCTACTTGTGAGGGTCCCATTTAAAACCATAGCATAACTTTGTATGAACTTTGATAATTGTAACTACAAGCTAGTCAAGTATCTCTATATTCACACAAATCAATTTCTTGGTAAATTTATACAGTTCTTGATATGGGTTCACACAAATGGGTAGTGCCGGAGAGATGCATTAGATGTATCTATCCATATAAATAAGTACTCGTAAACTCTTTTTATGAAGTTTTTTTTTTGTGGTGGTCGAGGTTTGAACCAAAGATTTTGTGTATATTATCTATTATTTCTACCAACTGAGATAAGTTCATGAGGACTTTATAGAGGGTTTATGAGCAATCTAAAATGAATATATTATAAAAGCGTCAATTGTGATGTAAAAATATTTATCACGTAGCTATCACTAATTCACTCACTCTTAAGTTTCTTTTTCTTTGGAAGAATTACAATCTTATGCCGAAAAATTTGTGTTATGCCATCTATCAAGCTTATGTTTGTTTCCACGGTTAAATTGACATCACGACGCCCATTAGATTGAACTTTATTGCTGATGGATTGGGAAGTGCTGTAGAACCAATTTGCTCAAACTTTGTGCAGATAATCATGAAAAATTCTTTCATCCAAAACCACGTAGAAAAATGAAGACTTTTTTGGCCAGCTTCCCGAGGAATGAATCCGTCAGATTTTACATTAGTTAGAGAAGAATACAACCAACTACTCAAACAAGTTCTAGTTTGCCAGGGAGATCCTTCTTTGATTTATTATGACCAGTGACCTGTTCAAATTGTATCTTTTTTCCTAGTTGATCCTGGAGGAGCTACTACTCTGCATTTGATTAGGCATTAGTTATATTTACGTATAGTGACCTGTTTCATCTCACTATACGTAAATTGAATCATCAGGATATGCTTTAGCACAAAACATTTTCTCCATCCATGATTTACTTGCTTGCCACCGGTGAGAGATTGCAGACCAAGTTACAAATTATTTGGCTTAAATTTAGTTTTGTCTATTTTGTTCACTGTGGCTTCAATTTCAACAGCTCGATTTTAGCCTCTCAAGTTTATTTTCATCTGTTCTGTAAAAAAAAAAAAGTTTATTTTCTTTTGCATTTTTTTTGGCTCCTTGCTAAAAATGCTGATGTTTTTTAATGACAAAAGATAAGATGTTCGTTGTTGTGTTAGTTTTCTCCTTATCAGGACTTGAATCATTGATCTTTAACTCCTCAACTCCTTTAATCTCTTAGCTTATGTTTCGTCCTATGTCACATCATACTACAAACTTTTTTTTTAAACGTTCAATATTAATAATTAGTTGTTATATTAGTTTCTTTTTATTCATTTTAGTTTGAACTCTCAACTTCTTACTCCTCTAACTCTTAGCTCAAACTAGTTAATCTACTGAATACAAACTCACATTTGACTTCAAACACACAAATTTAAATAAGTAAATTTTTTGTTGAGCGAGTCGAATAAATAATTAATTGTATTGTAAGTGTCAAAATTTGCTTTGAATACAATGGGTTATTGACATGGTATTTGAAGAACAAATTTTCGATGAAGTTTTTTCCACTCCTTTAAGATCAAGAATGATGGAATTGGGATTTCTCACCTTCAATATGCAGATGATACTCTTTGCATAGGGGAAACAACGATGGATAATCTTTGGATGCTTGAGGCGTTGTTGAGAGGGTTTGAGATGACCTCGAGTCTTAAGGTGAATTTCTACAAGAGTTGCTTGATGGGGGTTAATGTGCAACCGGAATTTATGACTTTGGCGTGTGATTTTTTGAATTGTAGCGAAGGAGTGGTGCCATTCAAGTATTTGGGGTTGCCGGTTGAAGCAAATCCTTTGAAGCTAGCTACTTGGGAGCCTCTTTTGGAGCAATTATCTAGGCGTCTTAATTCTTGGGGTAATAAGTATGTGAGTCTTGGAGGGCGCATTGTTCTCCTCAATTCGGTGCTTAATGCGATTCCAATTTTCTATCTATCTTATTTAAAAATGGCGGCAGTAGTTTGGAGGAAGGTGGTTAAGATTCAACATGATTTTTTGTGGGGTGGAGGAAGAGGGGGAAGGAAGCTTTGTTGGGTAAAATGGAGTGAAGTTTGTCAACCAAAGAGAAATGGATGCTTAGGGGTGAGAGATATTAGATTGGTAAACTTGAGTTTATTGGCTAAATGGAGATGGAGATTGTTGCAAAGTGGTGAGGGGTTGTGGCAAGAGGTGCTTATTGATAAATACGGCCTCCGGGTGAGTAATCTCTTAAGTACTCAAGACGGAAATTGGCCTTGGTTTATGTCTAGATGGTGGAAAGATTTAGTCCATTTGGAGGGTGTTGAGGGTGTTTCGTGGTTTAATTCGGAAATTGTTAGGAATGTTGGAATGGGGAATGCGACTAAGTTTTGGAAGGATCCATGGAGGGGGGGCAATCCTTTTTGTGTGCAATATACATGACTTTATGGGATCTCCAACAACAAAGAGGCAACAATGGAGGAGGTTAGGCGGAGTATTGGGGATAGAGTGGAATGGGACTTCGTTTGGCGGAAGACTCTTTTTGTGTAGGAGGAGGAACTTCTAATTAGTTTGAGGGAGGATTTGGAGGGGGTATAGGAGGGAAGACCGTGAAGATAGGTGGGATTGGAAGTTGGAGGTGGAAGGGACTTTTTCGGTTAAATCTTGCTACTTGAAGCTAGAAAAATTGGGAATGGGAGAGGATGTAGGAGTGTGGATGAAAAGAGGGTTTTTGAATATATTTGGAAGAGCAAAGCTCCTTTAAAAGTAGTGGCTTTTGTTTGGAAACTTCTTCATGATAGAATCCCTACTCGATGCAATCTTGCAAGGCACAATTGTATATCTCCGGAGGCGACGTGTGGTAGTGCGGAGGAATCAACAAACCACCTTTTTTTACATTGCAGTTTTACGGCTAGTGTGTGGGTGAATGTCATGAGGTGGCTTGATTTCACCTTTATTACTCCGGCAAATTTATTTGTGTATTGGGAGTGTTGGAGTAATGAAGGGGGAAGGAAAAAGATCCGTAAAGGTTTATGGATTATTTGGCATGCAACTATTTGGGTCATTTGGCAAGCTAGAAACCATATAATTTTCCGGAATGAAACAAAACAAGTTGATGAATTAGTGTCGGAAATTATAGTGTTGTCTTAGCGTTGGAGTATGAGCAAGCTTAATATGCAAACTTGTTTATATTATGAATGGAGTTGGAATCCGCAAGAGTGTCTCGAGGTAGTGGCTTGAGTGTGATATTGGAGGTGTGTAGTGATTGCCCTGAATGTCTGATCTGCTGTTCGTGTTTTTGGTTCCTTTTTACTCACAGGAGGTTGCGGTTTTAGGTCCCTGGTGTGTGATTTTCTGCTGTCAGCGCCTTACTTTCTTGTTTTAGTGGCTGGTATTGAGGCAATTGTATACTAGGATGGGGTAGGAATATATAGCAGGGCCTGTTTTGGCTTCGGTTAGTTTTCACCCTTTGGTATATCTTGGCATCAAGATTAGTTTGGGAGGTGGACAGTCCAGTTTTGGTTTTTAGTGGTTCCAGGTCTTTATTTGTTTGTTTTCGGTGTTCCGCCTATATATGGTATCTCGTGTATTTTTTCCTTTGTCGTTTTTTCCGCGAGCGGTACTGTTAATAGTACAAACTCGACGAGAATAAATTTTGCCGATTAAAAAAAAAGTGTGTTTATTTGAAATCCTTGCATCAGGTGGCACACCAGCATGATACATGACATGAGCCATAAAGAAGGGAAAGTAGGCCCCCCTTACACAGAATAATGTCCATGCCAAGTTGCGTAGGATTAAAGCAGCCAATCATATTACATTAATTATTTACATTAACAATTACAAACTAAAAGAAGAATAAACTAAATGAAAGAGCAACATGCTTAATGGAATATTCCTTGGAATTTCTCAAATACTATGTCCTTTTCATTTACGGAATTTCCTTGCTGAAAGTTGAAGTTATTACACTTGTTTTCTTCACAATTCACCGTATGTTCTAGACCAATATTATTTTTTTACACATTTTGACGATCATATAGAACAAAATAACTACCGGTATTTACTTTGTTCTATATGTATAAAATCTTCCACAATATAAAATCATGTGGTATATAATATATTTCCATGAGTCTAAAGATACACGTGCTCTTTTTGGAAGAAAAAAAAAATAGTCGATAATTTTTTTGACAAAAATAGTGGATAAAGTTATTTGCTTGAATTTATAATGTTTGATAAAATTTAAAGATTGAATTATCTTAATTTATATATTATTTTTTAATTAAGACGACATGTATAAAATTTAGAGATAAAATGACAAGTTATAAACTTATAGAAAAATGCAGTATCCGTGAATGAAAAAGTCTAATTCCTTTTAAGTTAGAAAAGTGTATACATGGGGTAGAGGCTATGAGCTATTCTTTATATTGGGTGTGTTCTCATTTTAGAACTCAAAACCCTAGTTGATCGCATTTTAGAACTCAAGACACTAGTTGAAACAATTGTCTCTTTGAACAATTGTGTAAAAATAGACATACGCTACATATTGAATTGTTTCGACTATTGTGTGGGTTTGATTCAATGATTTTCTAAGATGTACTCATGTGATGGTCCGTGCCGTAGCTACCAGACCCTGACTTAAAAACAAAAAGCACATTAACATTATTTTTTGTTCCCGTCAACTCAGTTCAATTAATAAGGACATTACATAATATATACATGAGCGATATTCAAACCCTAAACACGTCACTTATTCACTTTAAGAGAGTGAAGTTTTATCTAATAAACTACTTGATAAAAAAGACTAAAAAAAACAAACGTTAAACTTAAATAATCAAGATGTATCGATGACCCATTACATATTTGTATGAACTTATTCAAACAAAATTATTATAGCAAATGAGAAATTCTTCGGTGAACTCTTACCCAACACATCATTCTTATATCCAACCAATTAAAATCTAACACCTCATTAAAGTAATAAAAAGAATTAATATCAGAATTTTTTCTCATTATTTTTAATATTTCTCTCTCCTTTTTCCACTTTCTTTAACCGACAAAAACTACCCACCACCATTTATGTTTCCATTTTCTTAATTAAAATCAAACTTTTTTTAAAGTTAACAACATGTGTCATTTTTTTATTGGTTGGCTGTAAAAATGATGTCTTGAGTGATAGTTCATGCAAGAATATCTTATAGCAAATCTCTTCATTTTACTCTATTTCTTTTTTCTTTTGAAAAGTAAAGAAGATATATATCAATCAATAATTCAATATTAGCACCCTTGAGTGTCCACCATATGGTCCATAGATTCCATTACGCCCACCGTGTCACCCAAGAAAAAACCCAAAAACACCTCTCACACGTACGCTTCACACGAGTCTAATTTCTCTCTCTATAAATCTTCCAGAACGTTCCATCTCTCACTCTCCGTGTTCGAACTTCGATCTCTTCCTTCCATCCATCCATCCATCCATCCATTGTAAGTTCCGCCACCAACCTCTTCAATCTTCACTCCCTTCCCCCTTCATCCCTTCTGATCCATCTTTTCTCTCTTTTTGCAGGTTATCGTTTGATTCATATTCGTGAAAATGGCGACAAAAAGAAGCGTTGGAACATTGAAAGAAGCTGAATTGAAAGGAAAGAGGGTTTTCGTTAGGGTTGATCTAAACGTTCCTTTGGATGATAATTTGAATATCACTGATGATACCAGAATCCGTGCTGCTGTTCCTACTATCAAATACTTGACTGGTTATGGTGCTAAAGTCATCCTTTCCAGTCATCTGGTATATTATCTATCTCTGCATCCGTGAATGTGTTTTTGGTTTTTTATTATGATTCGTGTTATCTTGCTGCAACGATCCACTGAGATTTTAACCGATAATGATATTTATGGTTTTTGTTTTCATTTAATTTAATTCTGTCAAGGTTTATTAGTATAATTGTTATGGGATTGCCATTTTAGTTTTGTTTTTTAGATTTACTAATGAAGAGATAAAGAAACTAAGGGCCGTTTGGATTGACTTATTTTTGACATTATGAAAATTAGCTTGTGAATAATATATAAAAGCTTATTTATTTGCATAAGCTGTCTTGCATAATCTCAAAAAGCCAATCCAAACGGGCCCTAAGTGTGTTATTAGTGTCTAGTGAGTGGTTGTAGTAACTTGAAGTTTGTTCAATATGAGTATTGTTAGTGGTAAGTTACTTGTTGCCATGATCCATTGATATTTGATATTTGTTGTTCAAAAAGAATAATAATAGTAACCGTGAAAGCAATGTCATATATGTATTTGTGGATTTTAAGTGACTGATTTTGATCCTGGTTGTGGTGAAATGTTTTTTTTTGTCTGTTTTACTTTGCTGTGATTTATTTATCTAGTATTTGAATGAGATTCGTAAAACATATCAATCTGAAGGTATATTATGTGGTTATGGGGTTGCCATTTTAGTTTTGTATTATTGATTTACTGATGAAGAGTTTGAGAAACTATGAGTGTTAGAGAAGTGTGATATAGTGACTATTGAGTGATGGTAGTAGCTTGATGTTTTTTCTTGAATCTTGTTTTCAGGGACGTCCAAAGGGTGTAACACCTAAGTACAGTTTGAAGCCTCTTGTGCCAAGGTTGTCTGAACTTCTTGGAACTCAAGTGTGTCTACTAAACTTTTCTGTTCTAGTTTTGCATTGCGTTCCATCATTCTTATTTGCTTGTTTTCTTTGTATATTAATCATGTCGATTTTTCTTGATTATAGGTTAAGATTGCTGATGACTGTATTGGCGAGGAAGTTGAGAAGTTGGTTGCACAAATTCCAGAAGGTGGTGTTTTGCTTCTAGAGAATGTGAGGTTCCACAAGGAAGAAGAGAAGAATGAGCCTGAATTTGCAAAGAAGTTGGCTTCCCTTGCTGATCTTTACGTGAATGATGCTTTTGGCACTGCCCATAGAGCTCATGCTTCTACAGAAGGCGTTGCTAAATACTTGAAGCCATCTGTTGCAGGATTCCTTATGCAGAAGGTATGTAGGGAGTAATTGCAATTTCATTATATAATTGACGGTGTTGTTAAATAGCGGTGTTATAGTTTAGCAGAAATAAAAAAATATTGCTAATTGTTCTCGGATATGATATTTCGTACAAAATAATGTCTAATAGCGGCTATAGCAATGTTGTGATACGTAATTTGAACAGACCGCGGTCTGCGAATGACGACACTGATATATTTGTTGATTAATGTAGTTGATTGATTTGTTGTAATGTTCAATTGTTCCAGGAGCTTGACTATCTAGTTGGAGCCGTGTCGAACCCCAAGAAACCATTTGCTGCTATTGTTGGTGGTTCAAAGGTGTCTTCCAAGATTGGAGTTATTGAATCCTTGTTGGAGAAAGTTGACATTCTCTTGCTTGGTGGAGGTATGATTTATACCTTTTACAAGGCTCAGGGTTATTCCATTGGGTCCTCTCTTGTGGAGGAAGACAAGCTTGATCTTGCAACTTCACTTATGGAAAAAGCCAAGGCGAAAGGAGTTTCCCTTTTGCTTCCAACTGATGTGGTCATTGCTGACAAGTTTGCTGCTGATGCTAATGACAAGGTAGTATGGTTTTCTTGTGAGTTGGGTTTAACATTAAAACAGTTCCCTTTCCCTTTTGTGGACTCTCTTCGTCCAAAAGTTCAAATAAGTATGGGGGTACAATACGATCATGTGTTTGCAACCATGTAAAATACACGCTTTGGGAATTTTATGTATGCTCTCTAATGTTGTCAACTTGTCATATTGCCCCTATATCGCTATAGTGGAATGTGAAGTAATCACTATTGTTCTGTGATATGCTATTTAGTACAAAGTGTTGTCCAATAGTGGCTATTTCAACACTCCTATAGTGTTGTATTGTAGCTGAATTTACTTAATTTTCAGCGATCCAAGATTGACAACATTGATGCTCTTACAATTTTTCTATTTAGAAAATCTTAATTGCAATGACTATTACCCTAGGTTTACGATCATATACTGTTTAGAATGTTGATATATATACTTAAAGCTTTGTTTATTTGTGCTCAGATTGTGCCAGCATCAAGCATCCCTGACGGATGGATGGGATTGGATATTGGACCTGATTCCATCAAAACCTTCAATGAAGCATTGGACAAGAGTCAGACCATCATATGGAATGGACCAATGGGTGTTTTTGAGTTTGACAAGTTTGCAGCAGGAACAGAGGTATGTATGAATGATTTGGAAAGTGTTCCTCTTCGTTCATTAGCATTTCTCATTAATAAATCATTCCCCATTTCTGAATTTTATGCAAAATTGCTTCATCGTGGCAGTACATTTCATGTCTTTAGAGTTGGATGTAGTTTTGCTGAACTGGGAAATATATGAATTGGTCTTTTAACCAGTTAAATAAACCTGCAAAAACTGTGTTTTACAAAACAAGTGTAAAGCGGAAAAACCCATCATGAATTGGTGAACCCATGTAGACTGGTCTTTTGATTTCTTTGTTGAAGTTAAACCACACTCTTCCGTTTTCAATTTATAATCTAAACCAACAATCCTTTCTCATTTTAATTTGTCCAATGCGGGATAGGTAGCAGCTTACAATAAGACCTTTCATCACTTTATATTTGACTCATTTGATGTGGAATTAGTATAAGATTATTATAATACTTTTGGCTTAGTATTTATTCATGTGATAAATTAACGAATTTCAATATATATTTTTTTATTTACACATGCAAACACACGTACATGCTCATACACATAGTAAATACACACATATAGGGAATGACGTAGGTAAGAACATTTTGTTATTATGATTTAACACGGATGAGACTTGGAAGTTAAAAACTTGGAACTTTTGGTTCAATTGGCATGCACTGATATTTAAGCTTTTCAATTTGATTTGATGTCTTTTAGTACTAGTGATTGATGATTGGTATTCTTTTTAATTTCTGTGCAGGCCATTGCCAAGAAATTGGCAGAGGTAAGTGGCAAAGGAGTAACAACCATCATTGGAGGTGGTGACTCTGTAGCAGCTGTTGAGAAGGTTGGACTAGCAGACAAGATGAGTCACATCTCAACTGGTGGAGGTGCCAGCTTAGAGCTTCTTGAGGGGAAGCCACTCCCCGGAGTCCTTGCTCTTGATGATGCTTAAACACTTTGTATTTTGTGCTTTATAATGGTTGGGTTTCAACCAATGTTGGATTGAGGTTACACTAGAGCTGCTCTTGTAGAGGCTTAATATAGGATAGATTCCAAAATAAAAAAGGTTTTTGCGGCATTCATGGTGCTTGATCAAATTGTTCCTGAACAATTTCATTTTGAAAGGAGTTTGCTTATTTAGTTGCTATCCTTTTGCTTCTAATTTTAGTTAGTGTGGTATTGTATGCATTTTGATTTAATGTGATCCTAAAGGGTTGGTTTAATAATGGCTGAATTTTTCAGCTGCAAATTTTCAATACAGCAACCAAACTGGTTCTTTTGCAATCATTTGACATTGAGATTGCTTCCAAGGTAGCCAGTATTTCAGGGAACAAATCAACATGATTGGGTTTGCATAATCATCCTACGTCCAAAAACTAGTTTTTTATTTTTTAATTTTACAAGTGAAACACAATTGCATTAAGAAACAGAGGTAGCAATTACAGCAGAATAGTTAGACTGAGTTGTACCAAGTCCCGACCCTCAACCAAGTTCTACAACCAGCCAGTATTGACAATTTAACTAAGCTACACAAACACAACACTTGAGCTTTGCCTTTGAAGTTCTAAAAACACCTCTCTGCAGTCCTGAATGATATGATCAATGGCTTATTGGCAGCCACATGAGTTTTTGAGTTGGTACAGTTAGCAGCAGCCTCAGCATCACATAAAATAGTTACTTACTTGCCAACCTGCAGTCCCCATCTAGTTCCCAGCGCTTCTGCAATAGCTTCAATAGGATCAGTTTCTGTGCATTCTCTCTTCTTCAATAAGTTCATAACAAAGTTAATGCTCTCCATTTCTCTCTTTAACTATCTGTTATCACTGCAATGTGATGCCCCTCGGTACTTATTCATTGCTACGTTAAAATGCAGACTTGTGTGGGATGTATTGTATGTCACTAAAATTTGTGAATGGCAAAGTAGGTCACATATTGGGTGTTTGGCAAACCAAATATTTAAGTATGTGAAAATTAGACTTATGGGGCATGAATGCATGATAGTTCTTTTGAACTCTTTTGAACTACGATCGTCAGTGAAGACAAGGTGAAAATTCTTGGAGTAGTTTATCTAGTGACTATACTCTTTATGGTAGAGTATGACAACTCTTGTGAACCATGATTATTGGTGACGATAATGAAAACATATGTATTATTTTCAATCAAGGTGGAGATTATTGGTGTTGGTTTAAAATATAGATGCTGAAGAAGTTCTACATTTCTTAGAATTTAGAAGGAAGAGGGAGACCGACGCTATATATAGACTCTAGTTCTTCGTTACAAGATGCACCATTCTAAAAGATTTTAAGCTTGTATCTGAGTTTTTTATTTTATTTTTATTTCTCTTATACTCTAGTTAGATATTTTTTTGTAGGGTGGGGTTGTACTGAGGGCGGTGGGTATTTGAGAGTAGTCTATGTGTTGTACAAATTTGCATATAATGTTACTCTCTAGTTGTCATTGATAAATTGCTTTTAGCGGTATCAAAGCTAAGTATTCGGGTTTTGTCATATCCATAGGGACTCGTGCGATATTGCTTCATGTTAAGCTAATTGCTTGTCTCCCATTCTCTTGCTCTATTACATGTAAAATTTGTTGGAAATACAATTGAAGTATAAGAAAACTAATATGGACAATGCTTAATGCTATTTAGTATTTACAATAATTGAGAGTTTTTTCTTGAGATTTCTTGCAAAATAATTTAAGAAGTGTCATGAATTATACATATTAACGCTTATAATTAGCAGTCATTAGACAACGATTGTGGTTTTTCTCCTTTCTAGAGTTTCCACGTTATATACTTTTGTTGTGATTATGTTCCTTTATTTTTTTTATATGGCGGTTTTCCCAACAGAACATGAGGACACTCCCCTGTGTTGCCAATGGGAAAGACTCCTATCAACTATATAAAGATTTGAAAAATGTGAGATCGTCATATTCTCCAACATTCTAGGATCCACTTCCACTACTCCCTCTTCGGCACGAGTGGTTTCAAGGCCCGGCGAGCCCAGGCATTTGTCCGGGCTCTGGCCTAAATTTTTTGCAATTTCTTATGTAAATCCCGCTGAATTTCTTATATAAACCCTTATAAATTGGGCAATTTCTTTAGATTTTTTGATTATTTGCTTGAAGTTTCTTATGTAAACTCCTATAAATGTGTTGCAATTTTTTTTCCCAGGCTTTATAATAATCTTGGCTCCAGCACTGCTCTTCGGTCTTGAGCATTTCAATCATCCTACTCCTCAACAAGAATATATCGGTAATGCTGATAGATTTTCCTCTGAAAGAATCAAAGGCTACTTGAATTTGAGGCAACTCTCCCATGGTCTAGGCCTTCAAGCCTTGCAAGCAGCAACTTCTTCCTTTGGATAATATTACCAAATTTGGTTCTATTCCACTCATGACCTTTTGTTTTGAACCCTGCGATCATCCAATTCCGATTACCATTATCTACCCAAGAATCTCAAATCTGCTGAAGAAAAGACTATGTAATTTTTATTTAACATGAAATGAATAGGCCTATGATTAATGCTCCCGTGAATCAGACTAAGACGGAGAATAACAGTATAAGTATGATAATACTTTTGGCTTAGTATTTATTTATGCGATAAACTATTGAATTTTAATATTTTGTTGGTTTAATTTACAAATGCAAACATAAATGCGGGCGTACACACACATATATAGGGACTGATGTAGGTAAGAACATTTGGTTATTATGAGAACACATGAAGCGAGCGACTCAGACAAGACTTGGAAGTTAAAACCTTGGAACTTTTACGTGACTGGGTTCAAATGGCATGTACTGACTGTTATTTAAGCTTATCTATTTGATTTGATGTCTTTTTGCACTAGTTATTGATTCTTTTATTTTATGTGTGTGTATGACATAGACAAGAAATTGGCAGATGTAAGTGACAAGATGAGCCACTTCTCTACAGGCGGAGGCGCCAACTTAGAGCCTCTCGAGGGGAAGCCAAACCCTGGAGTCCTTACTCTTGATGGTAGGGTTTCAACCAATGTTTGATTGAGATTCCAAAATAAAAAAGGTTTTTGTGGCAACCATGGTGCTTTATCAAATTCTTTTGAAAGGAGTTTGCTTATTTAGTTATTTTTCTTATTTTAGTTAGTTTGGTATCTATATTTGGAGTTGGTTGAAGAAAGTATGACCAGTAATTTTTCAACACAGCAACTTCTTTTGCAACCATTTTGCAGCGCAACATGGACAGTATATCTGGAGGTACAATTAGGAAAACAAAATTAGCAACTTGATTTGATTTGCATAATCCTACATTAGAGCACTATAGCTTTAAGTTCATAGCAAAGTTAATATTGCAAAGTACAGTAAGCAGGAAACATTCCAGCACCCCATATATCCAAATACCAGGGACAATTCTAATGGACTTGATACCGTGATCCATCTCTTATCTTACTCTCCACCGAAAATATTAATGTGTACTATAGTTTCCCTGGACTAGGATTTTGTTGCCACCACGACTGCTGCAGTGTATGCATTGTCTGCCGCCTTAACATACTAAGGGTGCGTTTGGACAAACTTTTGAAAATAAAACTGTCATAAGTCATAACACAAAAAGAGTCAAGATACAGAACCACATACAATCGTTGTGTTTTGTCTAATCCGTCGTTATTGGATCTTCCTCCCCCTCATCCACCGCTTCTATATCTTGCTTCTATACTGCCATCCTGCTGCGACCTCTGAGGCCCCCCTTGAAAACCACATGGCATCGTTGTGTTTTGTCTCTAATCCATCGTTACCCATTTTGAGACCCAAGAGTTTTGTTGCTATTTGACTCAAATGTGAATTTGAGAAAGTGAAGAATCGTGACACGATTCTTATGGCGTGTCACGATTTATGAGGCAGTGAGCATGGTTTTTCATGGTGTTCAATTATGACACGATTTTGAACAATCGTGACACGATTTTGAGCAATCGTGACACGATTTTTGGCATGCTTGGCACGTTTTCACGATAAGGTTGTTGTACCTTGGGTCGTACACATCAATCATGACACGATTTTGGCAATCGCGACACGATTTTGACAGTATCAGGTCACTATTTAAGTGTTGCAGTTCATTTTTGAGGTATAGCTTCAAGAGAGGAAAACTTGAGAAATCAAAAGAGGTAACTTTAGGGTTGAGGGTCTTTGATTGAGGTTCTCTTGAGGTGGGAAACATTGTAAACACCTTGGGTGAGTGAAAATCATTGAGTGTCTTGTTCTTTTGTGAGATTGCAAAAAAATGAGTAGAAATTAGGTTTGTTCTTTGTGAGCTTGTTGAAGCTAATTTCTTGTAACCCATTTGTATCTCTTTGTAAGAACTCATTGATAGTGGATTGGATAGATAAATCTCTCTCCCCCAGAGTAGGTCAAGTTGGACCGAACTGCGTAAACATTTCTTGGTGTGTTTGTTTCTCTTCTCTCTTTATCTTCTTTTTGTGGTTTTGAGCTTTTCACTTTGATTCCTAGATTAGATCTAGGTGTTGTTATTGTTGTTGCTTGTGTTTACTTTGATATTTGTTACCACTTTCCATTGCTCCACACATCATTATTTCATTGGTGTGAATTTGGAATTTTGACCGATTTCACAACAAGTTTTGTTGTGGTTTTTATGGTTTTTTTTTATAAAGATTTTGTGCACGCAATTTGTTATTTTCAAATAGTTTTATGTTTATACTTTGCACTCAAAAAAGTTAAGACTTGTTTTTTTCTATTTTTTGTTAAGCAAGGAGCTTATGACGGATATCAACAAATTCAACATCCTCTCAGCCTCACAAATGATATGGTTGGATTGGTCATCTCAGAAATTGTCTTTACACTAACAGATATCTGCATTACAATTGTCCTTGAAAGTAATTTATTCAAGTTGATATTTTTGTTTCTTGGTTTTAACTTTTTTCTTAATAGCTTTTTCTTTTTGAGTAAAATAAAAGCCTTTTTTTTTTCTTTTCTTTTTTAGGGAGGGAGAGTTATGGATTGCCAAAGAGTTTAGGATCAAAGGAGAGACTTAGACCGCCTCAAAAAGTTTCCAAAATATGATTGATTTTTTATAGAAGATATCATCATTCCAAATAGAATCCAAACAATGTAAAGAAAAGCAATCCGATTAAAAACCAGGACAATAAAAACTAAAACAATATGGCATAGAAAGACTTGGCTTAATACTTGATGATATAACAAAGTAGGTTTGCATAAAGAACCGAAAATATTAAACATGATAATTAAAATGTTAAACACAAGCTATGCTCATAAACCTTAACGAGAAAGAATGTTGCTTGGGAAACAAAAACATCTAATTAATTATTCCTTTACTAGGAAGAATATTTTTCTCTGTTACTTCGGTAGTTAAATCAAGACAAGCTAGTTCATCATCATCCTTTGTGATTGTTGGATATTGGCTTCAAATTGTGATCGCAGAAAGCCCTGTAATCGTGTCAAGATTTTGGGCATCGTGGCACGATTGGATTGGCAGAGAGCGTGGTATTTTGAGATGGAAAATCGTGACACGATTTGGGAAATCGGGACGCGATTCAACAAATTCCTCACCAAGTTTCCCTGAAAGGGACTGGTAACAATAGTTGTTTAGAGAAAATCGTGGTACGATTAGACAAAATCGTGACGCGATTTTGGATCTTTGTGACTAGTATTTAAGTGGTTTCTGCAGAATTTTGAAGGAGAGCTGAAGCTAGAGGCCTAGGGTTTACAAAGGGGGGAACTTGAGGGTTGAGTATCTTTGTAAGGAGGGTCTCTAGGGTTGGGATAAACATTGTAATCACCTTGGGTAGCAAGATTACATCATCGGAAGGATCTAAAGCTTCCTTTGTG
>Ga0315914_1003221_pt1 | contig 24851 bp, 21 predicted proteins | sample MpolenodulesMG_FD_203920 | JGI IMG/M metagenome (GOLD analysis project Ga0315914, IMG submission 203920) | Medicago polymorpha root nodule microbial communities from Los Angeles, California, United States - elongated nodules | ecosystem: Host-associated > Plants > Roots > Nodule | place: USA... | reverse complement strand
TTTCCTCCTTCGCAGTCTTGCACCAGACACCTCTCCCCTAGCCCCCCCATATAGTGGCACCCTGCTTGGACCCCAATCCCCCCCATAGTTCCTCGCATCCGGTGATGGTGAAAACCGGCGCGGTTGACCACGGTGGAGCCTGTGGTAACCGCCTCTCTCTCCCTCTCTGGACCACGCTCTCCGCTCTCTCATTCTAAGAATTATGAGTATAATAAATTAGAAACACTTATTTTTACTATATATTATCAAGATAAAATTAAATTGAAAAAAAAAAGTGAGAAAATATACATGTTAAAATTTGAATTGAAGCATATATAATCATAACGCCAGAAAAAAAAAAAGCATATATAATCACAACATTTAGTATTTTAAATATATATAAATAATAACATCCAAAAATTATCACAACTAAGCAAATGGTGCAGTGGTGAAGAGTACCCCCATGATATATCCATGTCTCCTGTTTTATCCATGGCAAAGGTGTTTTCTCTTTTTTAAATATATAAAATAGTTTTTCATTCAATAAAAAAACGTTGACCCGGTCTGCTCAAAAATTCGCCGGTTTGACCGATTCTCGTCGGTTCGCACCGGTTCAATAACATGACCGATCCAACTTTGTAAACGAACTGGTTACCCTTTCGGTTTTCAAAACTATGCTTTTCTATCCATGGCATGGGTATTTTCTCTTTTTTAAATATATAAAATAGTTGTTCATTCACTACAAAAAAACGTTGACCCGGTCCGCTCAAAAATTCGCCAGTTTGACCGATTCTCGTCGGTTCACACCGGTTCAATAACATGACCGATCCAACTTTGTAAATGAACCGGTTACCCTTCCGGTTTTCAAAACTATGCTTTTCATTCATAAATTAAAGTATTATAAATTCTTTTTTTGTTTTCTTTTTTAGTATCTTACAATTTTCTTGTTGTATTTTAGTTTGATATATTGACAAGGGTTCTTTTAACACGAACATAAAAATGTAAAAGTTCTAAATGTAAATCCTCATTTTTCTTAGCAAAGTTGTATATTTTATAAATAAAAGTGCAATATTTTTTTAAAATAGTGAGTCCGTTTTTTGAACTTTTTTGGAGGTCAAATGAAAAGATTTCATATTAACAATGCTTCACATTTTTGTCAAAAATAAATGCATCTTTATAACAATCCAATTTGGATAACATGCAACAAATATTTTCTTTAACACTTATTGACTTGTTTTTGCAAGTAATCAAGTATAGAAAACCCCCAATTATATGTAAATGTAGCTTACATTATAAATTATGCAAGGAATCTATTATGTTCTATTTCCCTCACTTTTTTGTAGGTTTTTGACATGATTAAATTAGAACGGAACAATGTGATGCTAATACACTCGTTAGAAGTCAGGCCAGAGGATCTCAAAGGCATTTGGGCAAATCCTGATTCACTAGGCAACCTGCAATGAGGTAAAAGTAATCCAAAACAAAGAGTTCTAGGGAGAATTGCTAATGTCCTTTCGCTAAGCAAGCAACGGTTTGTTAGGCGAACTAATCCAATTTCAAAAAATATCAAAGGACAGCTGAATTTTTCCTCCAAAGATGAAAGTTCGATTCGCTAGATGAGCAGCACTACTCCTGGCGAATGACCTCTTGCAGAAACTCTATATATATAGAAGTTTTAATTTTTGGGTTTTCACTTGTGTTATAATATTTTTGAGGGTTAGGAAGCTTGGATTCAAGATTGTTCATGCTTCTCTAATGACATAAATAAAACCTCATATTTTTAGAAGTTATTGCTTAACATAGTGATCAATGTTTGCATCATCAGAATTTCTACAATACACTTTAAAATTCGAGTGTAGCGGTACACTTTATCTTTAAATTAAGAGTTACATGTGTTGATTTTTGAAGAAATATTTTTTTTCTACCATTTATAATTACAATAATTAAATCTTATTAATCAAAAGTGTTGATGAAATAAAGTTTAAATTTTTTGAATTTTCATTACTAATAATAGTGAATATTGATTATTTTTTATGATAAATGTAAAAAAATTAGCATGGTTCTTTTAAACAATAAAATGATATTTTTTTGTTATGAAAGGATATTCCTAAAACGTAATAGTCGACAAATAGCTTTTTATTTTGTAAAAATGATCATTATTTATTAATTTGGGAAACAAGTGTATTATTCATTTCAATTTGTGAGTGTACCATAAAACTTTTATGTAATTAGGTGTCTATACTTTTTCTTTACAACAATAAACAATATACATTCTTTCAAATTGATAGAGTACATCGATACAATACAAATTCAAAGTCTCTAAAAATAGAAAGGATGAATCTGCGAAAAAATGACGACATCCATGTTAATTACATAAGACAGAGTGCATATGCCTATAAATATGACTATATATTCAAGTCTATATGCCTATAAATATAACTATATATTCAAGTCTCTGTAATATTCATGTCTCCAATATGATAGATTGATGACGCCAAAATCATTTATTGGATCTACATTTCATCCAAACTAGTCTTTCAACTTGAATCAAATAAGCACCACACTAAGACAAGAGATATAAAAACACCGCACAAAGGCGTGAAAAAAACAAATTGAGTAGTGCTAAGATGGTGAAATTTAGTTCATGGACTTATGATTCATAGACGGAGAATAAATCACAACATGTGTGTGAAAATTTGTCAAAAAATAACATATGTGTCAAAGATTTATTGGTGACAGTAATAAAAGCACTTCTCCCTAAAAAAAAGTAATAAAACCACTTTTTTTTACGGGGCGTGTCCTCACAACTTATAAACGACCCGCCTCATTAGAAGTTGAATATGAAAAAATCTCTACAAAGCTAACAACCTCACTATCAATCAAAATTTTATTTCTAAATAATCAAATACACCAAACCTCGACGAACTAAATTAAATGTCTAACATTATTTCTTTTTTTTTTAGCGGAAAAATTTATTAATATCTAAGACCCTACACAAAACAAATAAGACCGACAAGATAGAAACAACAAGAAAACATATACACCTCATACATCAAAACACCAATAAAGACACCACCCAACTGAGGGCTACCAAAAACCAATACAAAACAAACCAAAGGCAAAACCAAAATCAAAGTCAAACCTTCACACAACAAAATACACCAAAACATGAGACAAATCCTCAACCTCCATAACAAATGACCATATAATGAGTTCCAAACTCCTATTTCCGCTACTTACACGAAAACTCCTTCAAAAAACCAATAAACCAAACAAAATCCCTATAACAATACCTCACATTATCTCCACAATTGAGCCCAAATAAACATCTAAATGTTGCCTTATCCAACACTCATTCCGATTCCACCACCAACCAACCCCTGGTCTATAGAGAACACACAAAACAATCCCAAAAACATGAGGCTAGAAACTAATTTCCGATCTCTAAGTAAAAGTAATCGGCCATCATAAATAAGAAGCAAATCAATAAGGCATCCCTAAACTCTTAGTCCAACGAAGAAGACACAAAAACCATCCCACAATCTTGAAACTATACATTAATTTCTGCTTTGGATGCGAAAGAGTTTAGCAAACAAGAATCCAAAGACAAATCCTTAAGGAACTCAACACATGGAGATGGGTGCACAAACAAAACCATCTGGAAAAAGAGCCCAACTCTGTTGATGAGTGCTTTCAATGATTGAGCCAACATTGTTGATAAAGCACTATCATATGATGGATGGATTGTTGCAATGCAAGAGGAGCTGAATCAAATCCATATAAATGGTATCTAGGACTTGGTAGCTAAACCTTCTCAGAAGAACATCATTGGAACCAAATAGGTTTTAAGAAACAGGGTCAATGAAAAAGGTGAAGTGGTAAGAAGCAAAGCTAGACTAGTAGCACAAAGTTATAGTCAGTAGGATGGTATTGATTATATTGAAACTTTTACTCATGTAGCTAGATTAGAAGCAATCATATTAATGTTATCATATGTTGTTGATCATGATATCATTTTATATCAAATAGATGTAAAAAAGGCATTCTTAAATAATGTTATCTCTGAAAAAGTTTATGTCAAACAACCATATAATTTTGAAGTTTTAAAATATCCAGAGTATGTATATAAACTAAAAAGGTCACTTTATGGTCTGAAACAAGCTCTCAGAGCTTGGTATGATAAATTGAGAAAGTTGTTTTTATAAAATGATTTCAAAAGAGGACAAGTTGATACAACTCTCTTTAGAAAGTGATTAAAACTGAAATTTTAATTGTTCAAATATATGTTGACGATATCATATTTGGTTTTAGTAATAAAACTTTTTGCGAGGAGTTTTCTATGATGATGCAGGAAGAACTTGAAATGACTATGATGAGTGAATTGAAGTTCTTTCTTGGTATTCAAATCAATTAATGCAAAGAAGGATTCTATGTTCATCAATCCAAGGAACGTTTGTAGAAGTTCAACTTAATGGATTGTAAACTGATAACCACACCTGTGCATCCAACTTGCAATCTAAGCAAAGATAATAAAAGTAGCATGGTAGATCAAATGGAATACAGAGGTTTGATACATTCTCTGCTTTACCTAACTGCTTCTAGACCTGATATTTTTACGGTGTATGGTTGTGTGCTAGATTCCAATCAGATCCTAGAGAAACTCACTTAACTTCTGTTAAGAGAATCTTTAGATATCCAAAGGGAATTACTCATCTTGGATTCCTAAGATTACAAACCAGTTGGATTCTTTGATGCTGACTATGCAGGAGACAAAATTGAAAGAAAAAAAAACACTAATGAAAACTATCAATTCATTGATGAAAATATGATCTCGTGGGATAAATGATAATCCATTATTTCACTATCTACACCAGAAGCAATATACATCTCAGCTTGTAATTGTTGCACACAACTGCTATGGATAAAACATTAGTTAGACGACTATCACATAAGTGAAAACAATATTCATACTTTCTATGATAATACTGTTGATATATGTTTGTGTAAAAAACCTATTTTGCACTCAAGGGAAAAACACATTAAAACTAAGCCTTGCTTTATAAGAGATTATGTTCACAAAGGAGTTTTACATATATAGTTCATTAATATTGGTCATCGGTTAGCTGATATATTTACAAAAATCTTAATGGAAGATAGATTTAACTTTATTAAGAAATATCTGAACATGAATTTTATACAAAAATAATGTTTGCCTCTGAGTAGTAATTTATAATCTGAAGTCTAGTCAGAAGAAACAATTGATCAGAAATTCTACTGATAGTCATCTTTTGACAAAGATGATCCTCTGATGAAGGTGATTCTCTTATAAGTTGGTTTTTCTAATCTAAGAACTTCTGATTTGGACAAAATGTCATTTTTAGTCACTCTGTTAAAAGATAATTGGAATGTTAAAATCTGCTTTATTAACATATGTCCCTCTTATTTGTGACGAGTTTGAAAAGTTTTCTAATTTAATGCTTCTAATTACTTTACTCTGATTAATAATGTTAATTATTATCCTAATTAACCAAGCTCAAACTCAGGGGGAGATTACAAACCTCACACTCTGATGAGTAAAATTAAGTAGCATCGACAATTGTTCTTGATGTACATAAGTTTGTCATAATCAAAAAGGGGGAGATTGTTGAACCAATGTGAGTTTTAGGACAATGTCTCTAAGGTTTTAATTATAATAACAATGTATGAAAGAGAAAGTGTGTGTGTTCAAGTGTGCAAGACCATATAATTAAATTCTGACTTCAAAATCAAGTTTTTGGTTCAAATACAACAAGATCCGAGCATAAGGAAAGCATTATGGTACTCAAGAAAAGCATTGGAAACTTATGAAGATTTAGAAGAAGATCTAAAGAAAGGTCAAGAGAAAGTTAAATCTCTGATCAGAAGATGTCGTGAAGACTCTGTTGTGAACAAGCTCTGGTGAATTCCGCCTCTGATGACGTCAACAGTCTGGGTGACTTTAACCAATTTTGTTTTCTTCTGATGGAAGGTCACTTTCAACCTCTGATAGTACAGTTTGTCTTCCTCTGACCACATGTAGAAACAAGCAGAGAAATTCAAAGGCAAAGAGAATGTAATATATCATTCCATAAGAACCAAGGGATTTCTCAAGTACTACTCAACGACATTATCCAATTGAGGCAATATTTTCAAATTTGAACAAAATCTTATCAAGAACGATTTTGATGAGTTGGAAATCTTTAAACATTGGCTCTAATATTTCTCTCCTATAAGAACTTGAGCAGTTTAAAGAAATCAAGTGATTGCGAATTATTACCAGTGTCAAAACTCTGTCAAATTCTAAAGCACTCAAACGCATAGAAAGTTCTTACAAACTTAGTATCTTAGAATTGATTAAGTGTCATAAGTTTCTTAAGCATTAAGATAGTTTACCACAAAATTTAAGTGTGTCAAAACTCTGTCAAATTGTATAGTGCACAAAGACTTAAAAAAAATCTTCCAAACTTTCAATCCTAGAATTTCTTAAGTGTCAGAAGTTTATTGAACTTTAAGTTAGTTTACCACTCTCTGATTATCAAAGTGTAAACATGATTAAATTTATTTGTAAACTCTGATTGTAGATGTCCTCAAGTGTGAGGCAAGAAAATCTTAGACTTGTGTGTCTAAGTAATTGTCATCTTGTGTGCTTATAGTGTAAAATTCGTTGGATGTGCTTGGGGACTGGGCAAACCTTGGGTTGTGGGATGGACCATGATAATTACTTGTGTTTCTCTCTCTCTCTCTCTCTCTCGCCACTCTTTCTATCTATATTTCTTTCCCTCTCTGTGTGTGTGTGTGTGTGTTTATCCTGCCTGCTCTGTTTTGTTTAAATAACTTAGAAAAGATTTTCAGAAAAAGCCAACACAATTGAATCTTTTGATTGTGTTTTTATCACCTTCACATATAACACCAGCAAATACAAAACATTGGGTTTCATAGCAAAAACACCACAAAACCAACGTACACCCAACAAAGGTTGAGGAACCACTAAACAATAAGCACCCAAAAAGGTAAAACTTAACATCCCAAAACAAAGCAAAACAGACTCAATCCAAGCAACAACACCCATCCTTAAACCTTCAAAAATTTGTGCACAAAACACACAAAAAAAATATAATAATAAATCAGCTCCCACGATTAGACCCTAAAAAAAACAATCAACTTTGTAACCTTTGCCACTTAAAGTCATCACCCAGAACACGAAGATCAAACCACATTGTAGGACTAGTAACCGACGTTGAGAACCTGTTGCTAAAGAACTTGATGAGACTTATTATAGATAATTTTTTTATAGAAGGCAAATATATATTATATTAAAAAATTATTGGAGACAATTAATACAAGAAGTACTTGATACCAAACACCAAAGCTAGAGCAGAAAAGAACTACATACCAAGGAAAAGGTAAAAATCACCATACCTGCAACAAGCAAATAACAGAGCTATAACTTTCACCTTTCACTCGTAGTAAGTACGGGAGCGACCAAAGGTATTACCTAGAAACCACTTCTACAAATTGTTCGACAATCACTCAAAATCACTGTCATTTTGGAGAAAATAAATTAACTAACAAGATTTTTAAATGGACCACACATTAATGTCAAACCAAAATCAACCTTAGCTTAACCCTAATCCCCTGCCTGATAGTCATAACACTACAAACAAACATAACATATCGAGGGCATCGCTAACTCCCACTCCAACCACATATAAATATTATACCACACCTGAAGACCGAACTCACAATGTACAAACAAATGACCAAACGACTCCACCAAAGAGCCACAAAACACACATGAGATACCACTAGGATCCACAATAACCCTTTGTTAGAAAAGAATTTGATGAGTAGGAATCCCATCCTGGAGTTACTTCTAGGAAAAGATGATGACCTCAGAATAGGGGTCATCAACTCTTCTAAACCTTAGTCAAAATTTGGACTTCCTCCTCAGTATGATCTCCTCCACCCTGGGAGGCTTTAAAGAAAACCGAATAAGTTGAACTAACCAACTAAATATCTTTGGCATCAAGACCAAGCCCGAAAATCCTCTACAAATGAGAGAGTGGCCTTGTTGATAACCGTGACCAAGTTAGCCCCCAACCTAGCTTTTAAACAAAGTTAATTAGTTTTTATTTTTATTTCCATTTCCAAGCTATTTTATATTTCTTACGTTTGAGTTCTTCATCAAAGTTTATTAAGTTTGATTCATTTTATTCATAAATCAACAAGTTCAATAAGAATATTTTGAACTAATTAGATTTAAATTAGTTCGATTCATTATGGGTCATTGAATATGTTATGGACTGAGCCAAGAGTCATTTCTTCAATAGACTGAATTGCCTCAAGTAATTAGCACTCAAGGAAGCTATTGGTCGAAGTTCGCCAACTCAAAGCCATCACCATCACCACAATGTCGTAGATCTCTGGTCCTGGATCAATATACCATAGATTGTGAATGTATTAAAATATCAATATTTAATTCTCTCTTTCTATTTCGTACTTTAAAAAAGCTAAATTCTATAGATTTGGTAGTCACAATATTAAAACAAAATTGTGACCAAGCAAACAACTCTCTTTTTTTCTTTAAATATTGCATCACCACCGTATACACGTGCATACAGAAAATTTCTTATCACCTTAGCTAAGATCAATGGCCAACCCAAACTCTCTTCCACTCTATGAAAAATATTGGTACAAACACAATTACAAAAGGGTAATTGATAGCTTGATTTTAATTCTCCTTTTGTTGTTGCTTGGTTACCGTGTTACGTATGCGAACAACTACTCTATTCCTTGGTTTATTGCTTTGATTTGTGAAACATGGTTCACCTTATCTTCGATTTTCACCATCTCCACTCAATGGAGTCCAGCCTTTATCAAAACCAACCCTGACCGTCTCCTCCAAAGGTATTTGACTATTAATTTCCCTTTACTATCTGCAAATATACCTTCATAACAATTAACTTGCCGTCATCAACCTAATTAATAACTTATTTTCATAAAAGTTTTAGTACTTACTCCCTCCTATCACTATTATAACAAAAAAAAAACATTTGTTTATGTTTATTGAATAGCAGATGTATGTATCTAGTATATAACATAGATCAGATATTTTCTCCAAAAATAAAAAATAGATCAAATACATCGGTTATTCATTGAACCAAAAAAATAATTTTTAGGTTATAATAGTGAATAGATGGAATTTTTTTTTGGTAGAAACCGGATGGAGTAATTAACTACAAGTACATACATATATAATTTTTGAGAAGTGGTATTGCTCACGACAGAAAACCTCCAGAATTTTTTATAAAACATTTGAACCATTGGATCTTGTGCAGTTATTGGAATAGACGGTGGATGGTGTGGGTTAAAATAGTAAAAGGTGGAGGTGGGTAATAGTCCACAAGCTTCGGGATGCTTTCGCTGGATCGTTTTTTCGCTAAAAGTAGTGTTTCCCATAATTTTTACATTATGTTTTCATTCAAAAACGCTTTCAAACTTTCACTCAAATGGCATATATTTATGGGCTTTAAGTGTTCTAATATAAAAATTAGACTTAAATATACTTTCGATCTTTCTATTTTAGATGAAATTGTATTTTAGTCTTTTTTTACAAAGAATTTGTATTTTAGTCTCTATTTTTAAATTCGAGTTTATGGTCCCTCAATTTCTCACATTTTTGCTATTTTGTTCCTATTTGGACTTTTCACTCAAAAATTAATGATTTTTTACCACAAAAGTGGTACTTTTTGCTCTAATTTTGATATTGAAGATAAAACACATAAAATTATCACTGTTGGGACCAAAAATCGCCACTTTAGGGTTTAAAAATCACAATTTTTAGGTTAAAACACATGTTAGGATCACAATTACAATAATGTGTGATATTTGGAGAACAAAAGTGTATTTAAACCTAGAAACTATTAAAAACCAAATTATTACAAAAAGTGATTTATTTTATTTTTTTGGACAAGAAATTGAAGTCATTAGGATATATAGAAAAATAATTGATTTGTGTGGTGTGCGCGCGAGTGTGTGTGTATACATATTCATGAACTAGATATATTTACTCAAAAAATATATATTCATGAATTAGATATATTTACTCAAAAAATATAATTTACAAACAAAATCATATGCCAAAAAATTAAATAAAAAATTAAATTCTGATTTACTAAGTTGATGAAATAATTTATAAACGAAATTTTCTCTTTAAACTTTCATAGATAACTTTTTTAATAGTAATAGATATATGGTGTTTTTTTGTCAATTCAAGCAGTGTGCAAGAACTTCCAGCAGTGGATTTATTTGTGACAACAGCAGACGATGAGTTAGAGCCACCAATCATCACAATAAACACTGTTTTATCACTATTAGCACTTGATTACCCATCTCACAAGCTAGCTTGTTACGTTTCTGATGATGGTTGTTCTCCTCTAATCTTCTATGCTCTTCACAAAGCTTCAAAATTTGCAAAACAGTGGGTACCATTTTGTAAAAAGTACAATGTACAAATTAGAGCTCCATTTAGATACTTTTGTGATGACAACGAGTGCACGACCAATGATGAAGAATTCAGACAAGAATGGTTACAGATGAAGGTACGTAACAAGTTTTATTTTTTATATAAGGTAAGTAACATGTTGTTGCCAGTGATAATAATAATGCAACATTGATTCTGTTGACAAAATATAGATTGTCTGACCACAAAATGTCAAACGGTTTTTGTTTCTTTTATGTTTACAGGATATGTATGAAAATCTTAGCCGTAAAATAGATGTGGACCCAAAATCTATTCCAAGCTTACTTGAAGGAGAGTTTGCAGTTTTCTCAAATACTAACCGGACAAATCATCCAGCCATAATCAAGGTATTGTTTGTGGACCGGACTCGCGACTGTCGACAACCACGCACATTCACGCGGTTTAGATTCAAGTTTGATATTTTAAATTATAAAATGAAAATAAAATATTTTTCTTTTATCTATTTGATTTTGATCGAACATTCATCAATATTGAAATATTCCTTTCGTTTTAAAATATGTGTGGTTTTAAATATTTACATACAAATTAGAAATACAATAAAATATTATCAAAAGAAATTACACTTTTATGAAACTAACCTTATTATATATTGATGTATTTTTCACAATCATAAACACAAAAATAAATATGATGATTTAAAAGTAGCTTACATGATACTCCCTACGTCCAAAGTATATATGACATTTTAAACATTCCACACGTATTAAGAAATATAATTTTTGTGTTGGACGACTTTATATAAGGCTTCACTTTGCCTTCAATTAGATCCCCAATATGTGGATGGTAAGAATATTTAAGGATGGAGTTTGAAGGAGGAGCAACATAGACCAAGGTCCCCTCGAACTCTTTAAATTTTTTGTATACTTTTTTTTTTGACTAAATTTTTTTTGTATACTAGTACGTTCTTTTATTTTTATTGTTTTCTTTATTTTTTTAGTTTTAAATGATATTGTTTAATGAGTTTTTTTTTTACTTAATAATATTTTGAACCTTAAATATTTAAGTTTTGGGAAATGTTAACTTGTGTCCTTAAGGCACAAGTTAAGGTTCCGAAGATAGAAATTATGCATCGTAAATTGTGCTAATTTATTTTTCACAAGATTGAAATTTAATGTTTCTCAATAAATATTTGTTCTTTATAAAAACCTTAACATGTGTCCTAAGGACACAAGTTAGCATGACCCTTAAGTTTTTTTTGTCAAATGGCATTTAAGTTTCTATTATCGAAAGTCTTTTATATTTGTTTGACAATATTAACTTTGAATATAATTTTAAATTTATAGAAATAAAAATAAAATACAAAATTTATTGTATATATTGTTCATTTTAATTTTTTATTAAATTTTTTTTTTTTAAGAAGTTAAACTAACCCATCGAAATCGATATTAGAGTTAATCGAATCTAAAACTTTGAGATTAACACACCCGAAGTTTCAAACCAACATCACCAAACCAACCCAAATGAGTTATTAAATTACACTTTAAATTTGGTCCTCATAAACTTAGTTTATGACTCCGTACTTAGTAAGATTGGCCCTCCGAATTAGTGTGCCCTTACACCGGCCGAGTATAAAAAATATACATCAAATTGAGATCCCGAAAATTACATTGATGAAAGTAATCAATCAAATGGGATTTAATATTTAGAAAAGTAATTAGTGTGTATCCTGTGCAAAGTTTTTGCAAGTAGCGCCAGTATTATTTTTGTTCAAAAATAGTTCAATTAAAATAACAAAAGAAAACATGTCTAACAAAACATTAATGCTCACATCATGAATCTATAAGGTTATATGGGAGAACAAAGAAATGGCTGAAGATGGATTGCCACATTTGATCTACATATCTAGAGAGAAGAGCCCAAAGCAACCACATCATTTTAAAGCCGGTGCCATGAATGTGTTGGTAAATTCTTTAGAATCTTAAATGGCATTTCTTAAAAACCCTAACATATTTTCAATTTGTATTTGAACTATGCTCTCATTAATTATGTTATTCAGACAAGAGTCTCTGGGTTGATTACCAATGCACCCTTCATGTTGAACGTGGATTGTGACATGTTTGTAAACAATCCAAATATTGTTATGCATGCCTTGTGCATTTTGCTTGACTCCAAAGGGGAAAAAGAAGTAGCTTTTGCTCAATGTCCCCAACAATTCTATGCTACACTCAAAGACGATCCTTTTGGAAATCAAATGGCAATTTTGTATAAGGTAAGTGTAATTTAATAATACCAAGTCATAAAATAGTAATTAAACTTTGTCAACTACTATCTTAACTTGCATGTTTAATTATATGAATAAGTTAGTTCATTCATTACTTCATTAATTTTTTCAATTCAATTTTTAACTAATGTAAACTACAGTACCTTGGAGCAGGATTAGCAGGACTCCAAGGAATTTTCTACGGAGGAACAAACTGCTTTCATAGAAGAAAAGTTATTTATGGTCTCTCTCCGGATCATGTAGAAAAGGGTACATGCAGATATGTTATTAATTTAATTAGGGTTTTTCTATCATGACACTACTAGAAAAAGTAAAATTAGCGAGGGAAATTAGTAATGGAAAAAATAAAATTCCTCACAAATTCCTTGGTCGCAAAATTTAGTGACGGAATTAGAGAGGGATTTCACGTTTTCCCTCACTAATTTTTGTTTTTTTAGTAGTGTGACTTGACTCTTTTATGGTTACCCTAAACTCTCAAACCAATGTTGCAGGAAACAAGTTATCTGAAGTGAAGTTAAAACAAAAATTTGGAGCTTCAAAGGAACTTATGAAATCAGTTGGTCATGCTTTGGAAGATAGGACATATTCAGCTAGTGATAATATTGATGTTAACAAAGCTGTTGAGGAAGCTATTCAAGTTGCTTCTTATGGATATGAATATGGCACTGGCTGGGGTAAACAGGTTTGTCATACAAACTTGTATGAACGTGATAGACGCCTGTGTTTTGTTTGCTTGCTCTATGCGTCTTGTGCAGATGTAGCGGTTAATAAATTTTGGTTGTTTTAAAAAAAAACTATAACAGGAAGTTGAATTGATCTTATTGGAATTTTAGGTGGGTTGGATGTATGGAACAATGACAGAAGATATACTAACTGGGCTGACAATACACAGAAAAGGTTGGAGATCGGAATTATGTACACCAGATCCAATAGCCTTCACAGGTTGTGCTCCAATTGATGGCCCCACCTGTATGGCTCAACATAAGAGATGGGCTACCGGAATGCTTGAGATCTTCTTTAGCAAACATTGTCCTATTTTTGCCACCATTTTTGGTAAACTTTCTTTTAGGCAATTCTTAGCTTATATGTGGATCATGAACTGGGGATTCAGTCCAGTTGCTCAAGTATGCTATGCTTGTCTCCTTGCATATTGCATCATTACCAACTGTTATTTCCTGCCAAAGGTGAGCATTGAAAAACACAAACACGGATACAATTTTACCTTGTTTATAATAACTTATATGTAGCACTGACACTTCATATTAAAAGCGTGTTTGACGTCACTAACACTAACACCATATTTAAACATATGATTACATTCAATCACTTTCGTATTTTAAAGTACTACAGATCACTGATGTATATGTGTTGTTTGCATCGTTATTGTGTTTAGTGTTCATTTGTTAGAAATATTACATTAGAGCTTCTTATTGAAGAATCAAACATAGTTTCTATAATTCATGCATGTAAATGTTATTCACACAAAAATCCTATCAAAATAATAAATGTAGTGAGCTATGTGTAACTTTAAGATAAATATGTATAACAGTATAATGTTTCCTTTTATTGTTATTGAATTTGTGAAAAATGTAGGGCTATATATAGATTTATGTTCACATAATTATGTTTTTTACTTTCTATTTATTCCAACTCAGCAGATCAATTTTATATTAACATGTATTCAAATATGCAAACATAGATTAACTTTTGTAATTTGTTCAATACAGGATTGGGGCATATATATTCCTACTGCAATATTTGGGATTTACAAAGTATATACTCTATATGAATACTTGGCCTCAGGACTGTCAATTAAAGCATGGTGGAACAATCAAAGGATGTCGAGAATAACACCTATGAATGCTGGATTCTGTGGATTTATTACTGTCCTACTCAAATTGTTAGGAATATCTAACACTGTTTTTGACATAACTAAGAAAGAACTTCCACCCTCTAGGGATGATCGACATGATAAGAATGTCGGTAGATACACTTTCAACGAGTCGTTGGTTTTCTTGCCAGGAACTAGCATTTTGTTGTTGCAATTGACAGCAATATTTATCAAGTTGTTTGGATTACAGCCACAAAGTTTAAGTGGAAATTATGAGTGTGGATTGGCTGAAATGTTCATCAGTGTGTATTTGATCATATGTTACTGGCCATTTTTGAAAGGACTATTTGAAACGGGTAAATTTGGGATTCCTTTGTCTACAATATGCAAAGGAGCAACTTTAACATGTATTTTTGTATGTCTAAGTAGAAGGACAATTTCCGGTTGATATATCTTGTCTAGAATATAGATGTCTTGATCATATGTGTCATAATATTTGTTTAGACATTTTCTTACAAATTGTTAATTATTTCATGCTAGTAAAATATTCAACAAGTGTTTTCTTACCAAAGTGTAGCACTTGTCCAAGACTGCAAACACTGCACTTGTGGATTCTTGTTTGGGATGACTTTCATTAGAAAAAATGCAGCTTATTCTTTTTACAATCATGTTTGAATAAAAGGCTTATTAGGTTTAAGTGTTTCCTACCTATGCTTGATCAAGTGGGATAAATCCATTCTAATAGATCGTAATTAATCAATGGATAAGAATTGAGACGAGATAGATTTTTTTTAATCTGAAATCATTGACTCTTCATAAACATCATCTAGTACTTGAAAGAATTAATCGATTAGACTACTATTTAATCAATTTAATCAAATGCTTAGTTGGTTAGTTTGAAAAGAAAGAAAAATACAATCGATTAATATTGTCAAACTTCTAGCTAAACTCAGGATTGTAATAGTGGTATGGAAAATAAGCAAATTTAATTGATATCAACATATTGAACAAATAATGTGAGAGGTTAATGCATGTGCTTTGAAAATCTATAAATATGTTAGTAAATTTAATTTGTAAAATCTAGTCTAATTTAATTTAAGACTTTCTAAGAGTGCATCACTTTGCAATATATATAAAGGAATCCTATGAAAAGATTATTATTCGTGATTTCATAAAATGAACTTTAAAATGTAAACACTCTTTTGTCTTTTATATGAGGAAAAAATAAATATTTCTTGATTTTTTTTTTTTTGAGAGAAAATATTTCTTGATATGTTCATTCCATTTACCGAGAATATATAAACCAAATGAACGCTAGTCAATTAACTAAAATTTGCTAGAAAAGTTGTAATTTTTCTTGTTTTTTTTTCTTCTTAATTTATGTAAGCAAACAAATTCTTCTAATACAGTCATCGATGAAATAGGAATCTAAATGATGAAGAAGTACATAATGTCTTTTATTTCAAAATTACTTGCCAAAGAAGATTATTGCTTAAAAATATATCACATACAATATTAAACACATATAACAATAAAATAAGGAATTTCAACAAGCAATCCTCTGTATTATTTATATTACAAAAGAGTGTCACTACATAAAAAAAATATCTTTAGACTGTGAATTAATATAAAATTGGCTGGAATGCAGCACTCTCAATGAAGCATGAGGAAGTCTATTGAAAACATGTCCTCTTTAAGACTTAAAAATGCTTGAAGAAAGTGGAGACGGAGGATCTGGGCTTAAAATCCCATTTTGTAGATATGGATAAAAAGGGTATTCGGGAGATGAAGGCGAAGGTGATAACAAATTCATGTTATTATTCAGTGAGGACGATAAAAATTCAGAAGTTGGTGATCGAGGGCCATTTGTTTGTGAGGAAGGGAAACCATTCACAAGTTGGTTACTATTGTTCACAAGGAAATTCGGATTGGTAGCAATTAGAGACATAGAAGGATTAGACACGTTTTGTGTTGAAGCGAAACCATTCACAAGTTGGTTATTTTCATTTGTTTGTGAGGCATGGAAACCATTCACAAGTTTGTTACTACCATTCATAGGATAATAATGTTCCTGGTATGGAACTATTGGCTGATATTGGACATCTGAATTGTTGAATACTTGTGGTTGATGAGGATAAGGTTGAAACTGGTTACCTCTTGAATTATCATAGTTCATCATTGAATCTTGAAATTTTCTCATGAAAGCAGAAATTGGAGACTCAACAATATTATTTTCTGAATTGTAATCAAAAGAAGGACCAGTAATTGGTTGCACAGGATGTCCTGACAGTGAATTGTATGCACCCACTAGAGGAGGTGCTGACACCAAAACCTGAACTGGAATTGGCGGCCTCACAGTGGACAAAGGTGGAGGTCGATTCTTTTGTAACCTTGTAACCTTAGCCTGAGATTTTGGTTGGTTGGATTGTTTTCCAGTAACATTCTGAACAAAACTCTTGAATTCTTCTTGGCGAACCACATAAAAATCTGAGTAAGGATAAAGATGACTACTGCTAGCTATGATATCATTGCCAAAATCAGTTGTTTGTTGAAAAGAACTCTTTCTTATGGTCTTCCCTATCTTGCTTAAACCCAAATTATCATTATGCTTTTTTGAATTTTCCATTTTTTGTAAACCCAAAAATGTTATAGATTCAAAATCCTCCACTTGACAAATTGATATTAACACCCCAAAAACACAAAAACACAAGCAATTTCACAAATAAACTCAATTAAAAAATGCAACCTCAAATAAACACAAACAATACCTAAAAAGAGAAAAGAAAAAGAAAAACATATAATTCTTAGCATTACGTTCATCAACTCACGAATCAAAGAACCTCTCAAAAATAAAATAAAATGTGATGCAAAGAAAAAACGAACCCATAAGAGAAATGAGAAAAAGATTGAAACTTGACACAAGAGTCTCTTGATGAGACTTTGAAGGATATAACAAAAAGAAAATCAAAAAAGTGAGACGAGTGAAGAAGTAGAAAACTCGATAACACTTTATAGAATATTTTTGCTGAGCTGAGTCGTCAATGTCAATGGGAAATGAATTGAGAGCGTATTTTAGGTAAAAATAATTTTGATTTTACCAAGGTGTTCAGATGAAAAATGTGAATACTCATTGTAAATAAAAAATAGGTTGACAAACAAAAAAAAATTCTGATAATATGGTTGACAAATATCTTTCTGTTAAAAGATTTTGTTATATTTTTCTGTAAAAATGTTAGGTTAAAAAATTGTTATATATAGCCAGTAAAATATTTAATGTGGTTTATAAAAATTTCATGACTATTCTTTTTTATGAGGATATGATTACTATATTTATATTTTTTATCTGCAACACGATTACTATATTTAATAAATTATTAAACTAGTCAAAAACATTTGGTATATTTTTTATTTGTAAAAACACACACGCGTTTTGTTTTTTTCTTTTTTTTTAATAATTGTATATTACATTTTTTACTTTATTTTGATTTTACAGTTTTTTGGTAGAAAAAGAGGGTCAAAGACCACAGTTTTGTTTGTTGTATTAATTTTATTTGTGGACAAAAAATTTGACCAAATTATTTAACTTCTTACTTCTATTAATTAATTCTTATTTATTATTGGTAAACTCCTTCTATTAAATTTTAGTGAGTGACAATTTGACCAAGGCAGGAATAGTGGTTGAATTCCGTTTAGTGAGGAAAAGTATGGCATAGATGATAAGTACTTAATAAATTCTATTAAATGTTGTTCAATATTTTAAAATATTCTTAGGATATGGTTCATTAATTGAGAAGTACAAAATAATAATAAAATATACAATGTTTAATTTAGTGAAATTTTATGCATAAAAATATATAGTGATATGAAAAAAACCTACCTTTGTAATGATCACTCTCCTTTTTTAATTCCCTTACTATATGATTCAAGAATTGAGAAATATAAAATAAAAATAAATATATTTTTTCCTAAATGGTTATATTTTAAATAGCTACTATTTTAACGAATAGTTCAAAAATTAATTGACAAAAACAAAACGATATTCATTCATCCAAACTGATAGAGTACATCAGATACAATAGCATGTTCAACATTGCTAAAAATGTAAACAGTGAATATGCAAACAAACTCACAACACCCAAGTTAATAGCATACAACGGCAAAATGCCTACAAATAATATGTTTAATTATAAGTCATTGAAATACTCATGTTTTCGGATCTGCAACGTCGACGCCCAAATCATTATTGAATATGTAATTAACTGAAGTTGATCTTTCAATAGGAACCAAACGAACACCGCAACAAGACACGAAATCAAATGTTGCACAAGACAACGAACAACACAACGCTGCACTCAGACGATGAAATCACAAAAAACTTGATATATGTGAATATCCCTTATTTAGATTGAAAGAAAGAGGAAAAGGATGCAAAGGGGTGATTCTATGTAAAAAAAAAAAAAAAAAACCTAAAACCACATCTCCTCGATGAATGAAGGTGAAAGAAAACTTAGAGAAAATGTGGAGTTTCTCTCCCTAAAAAAATTAGGGCCGGCTAGCACCAATAGTTCTAATTTTTTGGTTCCTTACAAACATTTCTAGAATATATATCATTTAAATAATTAAAAACTGAAGTGAACACGATAAAAGATGTAGTTAGTACAATCTATAAAACTAAGGTTTCGTCTGTTTAGGCCATGCCTTGAGAATGATCTCATGAGTGGTATTTATAGCCCAACTTGGGCTTGTATTCTCATGACTTAGGCTTTAAGTAATTTAGAGCCCAAGTCACGCCTTTTACGTTTATTGCACGTTCTAGATGTTTCTAGAAGTCTTTAAAGGCGGCGATGAGGGAAGGGCGCGCCCTAGGGTTAATTGACCTTTACGAGAGGATATTCAGCCCTTAATAGAATATTAGCGGTCTACAGCCCCCTAAGCACGTTGGCGGTCCACCCATGCTTTCAGATCTGCAACGTCGATGCCCAAATCATTGATTAAATTTGTAATTGACTGAATTTGATCTTTCAATAGGAAGCAAACGAACACCGCAAGAAGAAGCGAAATCAAACGCCACACAAGACGACGAACAAGACAACGCCGCACTCAGACGATGAAATCACAAAAAACACTAAATGAAAAACTTGATATGTGTGAATATCACTTATTTAGATTGAAAGAAAGAAGAAAAAAGATGCAGATGGGTGATTCTATGTAAAAAAAATGAATGGTAGGTTATGCCTTCGTGATATACTAGAGCTGAAATGCACCTCATTATCTTAAAAAGTCTACATAATATTGAAACATTTATGAAAATTTAACCATCAAAACCTCTGCCACTTGATATCTTTCAAAATCAAAACATGAATTTAACATGTATTTGTCTTGAAATAGAATATAACATAAAAGATTCTAAATACGTGCTTTCCTAAAGATAATTTCAAATTCAAAACAACTAAACAAGAACAACTCATTCTATCTGACATTGACAAAACTGCAGATTTGTTATATGGGACATTGATAGAATGTTTTAACAAAATTATTAAGTAACTCAATGTCTTTGAATACAAAGTGAAAAGATAGAAAGTTAGAGGAGAATCAGTTTAATGGGGGATAGACGTGAATAGGTATTTTGCTTGATATAGCAGTTCTTTTTAAATAATAAGCTTATTAGGTTTCATCAATTCGGGGTTCCTAAGAGAAAATAATGAGTGCCTAAAGTGCAATTTTCCTCTCATTTGTGTGGTTCCTTTGAGCCCAATCTGTGGATGATAGCTTGGGCTCCCCTCTTGACCCAACAATGCAGGATGTAATGTAAATAATTCAAGCTTCTCTTATAGAAGGGTAGTGTAATTTACTCAATTGTAAAAATAATAAAAATGATAATAATTATGAAAAAAGAGAGAGATAAAAAAGTAAAAATAAAAATAAAACTGAAACGAATGAAAAAAGTTTGAAAAATCAAATCAAAACTTTCTAAAAAGAATAAAAAAAATTGTACATGTCAACAAAAAAAAAATTGCTCAAGTGAAAGAAAAAAAATTAAATATATATTCTATTGTATTGTTTTTTGACGGATCTAATAGTATTGTTTAAAGAAATCAAATAATCACCTAAAAAACAAAATACTATATCAAATAATGAAATACATCAAATCTTATTAGATCCTCTCAAAAAATCAAATCTTATTGGTTTTAATTTTATATATAGACATAGTATAGTAGTATAATTTATCAGTGAAGTAGGGATGACAATGGGTACCTATTGGCAGGGTACCATAGTGTCCATCCCCATATCCGTGTTTTAAAAAAATTCTCATACACGAACCCATACCCTCTTGAACAATAAGTTTGGTGTCCGTCCCCATATTCTATGGGCATCTAAGTGCCAATACCCGCACCCACTATCCGTACTTTCACAACAAAAAGATGATAAATAACAAAAAATATCACAACATAATTAAAATATGATATAAAATATTCTAAATCAACATATAAAATATTACGCATCATATTATTTAGCCAAATAAAAGCATCTAAAAAATACAAAATAAGTGCATATTACAATAAATATCAAAGACTTTGAATTAATTAACTAAAATTAATATAAATTAAATTATTGGTATAATATATATAATGTGAGGGCATGGGGCGGGGTGGACACTAGAGTGCCCGTACCCGCACCCATACCCGTTTAAATTTGCGGATAATTACGCGTGTCCATGCTCATATCCAATAAAGCAGGTATTTACCCGCCCATCATAAGTATTTTTTGCGGGTGACCATTGAGCTTGGGTCCAATTATCATCCCTAAGTGAAGAGGAGAAAAGTTTGTGGACGCGAGTTTGTTACACCGAATATGCACCTACTTAACTGCCACGTACACATGAACATTATTATAAAAACTAATTATTCAATAATCATGTTGGTTAATATATTACAAACTACTCCTTATCTAAGCTCATCAGACATCAAAGTCTTGTGTCATAGATCTTTCTTTCTTTTTCTTTCTTTTTCAGAATTCCAAGGTCAAGTTGCGATCATGACAAAAATGATCATGTTGAGTGAAGAGTATTCAAAACCAATCATTATCCGAGAAGTTTGCGCAGACAACTTAGAGTATGAATTCGTTCTCACTCGTGAAGTTGTTGGTGAATATTCTTTGGTCTCAATAGATACGGAATTTTCGGGAGTTATTCATACACCCAAAGTCAACCACCGCAACCTTCAATCCTTGATTACTACAGTTACTTGAAGGCTAATGTTGATGATCTTAAACTCATCCAACTTTGTCTCACTCTAAGTCAAATTTCTTGTAATGATACAAAGAAAGTATGGGTTGAGCTCGAGCGTATGTCCGGGCTCGTTGGATGGTAAAACCGCCCTTGTCTGTGTGTACACACACACATACACATATACATATATACACACACACACACACATATATATATATATATGATTGATAAACCTCCATAAGTAATGCAAAATTTAATCTTGGCTAAGATGATTTGTAGTGTGTATTTATTTGATCATGTGTTACTTGACATTTCTTAGAGGATTGTTTGAGATAGGAAAGTATGGGATTCCTTTGTCTACAATATGCAAAGGAGCAAATTTGACATGTCTCTTTGTATGTCTATGTAGAAAGATAGTATCTGGTTAATTTATGTAGTCTAGAATAGAGATGTCTCTTGATCATATGTGTGTCACGATACTTGTTCTGTCGTTTCTTTACAAATTGCTAATTATTTAATACAAGTAATAATCAACAAATATATTTTTTTACCAAAGTATAGCACTAGTTCCAGACAGAAAACTATGCACTTGGGTTCTTGATTGGGAAAAATTTTATTAAGAAAATGAAGCTTATTCTTTTTGCAAGCAAGTTTAAATAAGGGAAATGCTTGATCTAGAGAAAAGATGTGTCGCGATTTTATAGCGAAATTATATAATTGAGCATTGACCCATATATTCCTTCAAGACCAACTACAATTTCTTTCTGTATATTATTAAATAGAAACGTGTGTGATTTCGTAAGGTTCATGAATCTGTATTTCGTTTGATATAATATGCTTATTAGGATTTAGGGTTTCCAACATAATAGGCTTATGGTTGACCAAGTGGGGTATAATTTCTATTAATTTGGTAATGCTATTATAGACTATAGGAAAGTCTTGAAAGATGTCTATATATTTTAATTAGTAGGAACAAAAATTATGCTTTATCTAGAGAATAAAGATATTGAGCATATGTTTATGCAAAGTCCAGTTATTGTGGAAGTGTGGTTTTCATCTTCTTGAAATGTAACAGATTATTTACCAAGTAATGAAGTGTAAGTAGAGTATCGTATCCACAGCAATTGTTGTTTCGCCCAAACAATTCGTGTTACTTATTTTGTTTTGACGATATAATAATAAAAGAGTTAAGGGTTAGAGAATGCAATTTTATCTGTTTGCAATATAGCAAGTTACCTGTTTGGTTGCAGAAAAGTAAGCAACAGTTAGGACTCTTCGAATCCCCCTATTTATTTTGTTGGAATTAAATAACATTCATGTCGCATTTAATTATCTTAAGTAGACTATACAAGTGATGAGGTCGTTTGGACATTCTAACCTAGTCGGTTGTCAAGCTGTACTTGTTGATCCCACGGTGATCCTTACGTGCGGGGTCTATACTATCTCGGTTGATTTAGGTATTTCCCTCAAATGGCTAACTACACATGTTGATCGCACGGTGATCCTTACGTGCAGGGTCTTGTTAATTCAAAGGCAATTGAAACATAGACTTAAATTAGCGTTCCTAGATTTCCAAAGGCTGTGAAGGTTAATGTTCCTGAAGGTCTTTCCATCTATGAATATTAGGACACTCATAGCACATTCTCCTTCTCCTCTTGGTAGCTCTACAAAAGGACAACCCTATCAACGTCTATCTTACCAAGGGGTCAAGGAGAATGGTTCTACTAGGATCGTTCACTCCCCAAAGACACTTGTTTCCCTAATTAATAACTAGTTACATCCTAGGTTCAACAGATTTTACTCAATATTAGTAATGTCACCTCCTAAGTACTTACTACTAGGATCAACTCGCTTTTGGTATCTTTCGTCTAGTTATTAACTACTTACGTCCTAGAGTGGTAGATATAAATATCAAGATATCAGCATCAATATTAGGCCTTGTCACAACCTAAGTACCTAATGTAGGGTTGTGCTCCTTTGAAACAAACTAATCATAATAAAACTTAATAACGAACAGAAAATAAACTAAAATAAACGACATTAAATTAAATAATTATCCAACAAAATAAATAGAGGTTCATCTTAGAACCTAGCCTATAAATATCTAGTTACATATGATAACTAAGACAAAATACAAAAAGATGATAATATACCCTAGAAAAGATAAGGAGAAGATAGAACTCCTCCTTAAGCTCCTAGAATCGCCTTCCTCTTGAACTGCTCCAGTTCAGAACGAGAAATTATTCATGAGGAAGGTGGTATTCATAGGGAAAGTTTCCACTTGACTTGGGCTAAAAACATGGGCTTCTAAGGACGAAAAATTCACAAAATGCGACTTTTTTCGTAAGTAACCATGTGTTGGGCGCCTAAGACCATGCGCTAGTCACACGTGCCTGCCAGGTCTAGGCGCCTAGTGCCCCCTGGCATACGCCTAGCGCTTTAGTGCAATTGCTCGGGGCGCCTAGCACCCCCTCTGGTGCGCCTGGGCACTTCTGAGTGTGGTTCGGTGCTGAAATGTCTGTTTTCTTAGCCTTTAAGGTGTTTTCTTCAATGTAAGATGTCTTGGAACTTGGGAACATAATTTCTCCTTCTGTAAAGTATAACACCCTTGAACCCCACAAGCAATATTTAATGCATATAAATAAATTAATCAAAAGAGCTCAAGATTACGTCACTATTTTCTTAAAACATGCATAATTCGGTTTTCATAAAACTCGCAGCGGAATAAAACAACATCTCAAATATCTCAGATACATCCAATATCTCAAAGTGCATGAATCAGAAAATCTCAACAACCTATCTTAGGTCTCATAATACATAAACAATATGGTATCAACATAATCTCAAGATAAATAAACATAGAATCTCGACAATCATACTTAGAGCCTATACTAGACTCCATGCAATAAAGAAAAATGAGGGATGCGCCATGCAAGCCTCGGGTACTCATGTCTCCATGAACGATCTCAAGCCTGCGCATCTACACCATTTAGAAATGGTGGGGCGGTCAACCAAACGACCACTTGGGGGG
>Ga0315914_1003219_pt1 | contig 24861 bp, 6 predicted proteins | sample MpolenodulesMG_FD_203920 | JGI IMG/M metagenome (GOLD analysis project Ga0315914, IMG submission 203920) | Medicago polymorpha root nodule microbial communities from Los Angeles, California, United States - elongated nodules | ecosystem: Host-associated > Plants > Roots > Nodule | place: USA... | reverse complement strand
CCCATATTTTTTATGAAAATCAAACCTGTGACAGTTAGAGTGAAAATAGTTGAATTTCTTGTCTCGTGAGAGGGTCGTTAAAGAGAAAAAAAAAAGTTGTTCAGAAGAGAGAAAGAAAGATCGCGGAAGAGAAGAAAGAGGGAGGAGGAATCGGTTGAGAGATGAAGAGAGGAGAGAGAAAGGTAAAAATAAAATGAGAGAAATAAATGTTATTTTAATGTTCAATAGGAATAAGAGAGAAAAAGTAGGAGGGAAAAAAGGGTTTGAGAGAATTTGAATTTTAAATTTTGAATTGAAGAGGGAAAATGAGAGAAAATAATATTTTATTGTTTATGATTGATTAAATGCTTAAAATGGTAAAAATAAAATTAGCTTTTATTGATGACATGGCATTAGGGTGCTTAGAGGTTGACACATTGGATTGGGATGCTAAAAAATGTAGGGGGCTTGTATATTATTAAGATATCTACTAAGTACTTAGTTTTGTGTTTTCATTTTCTAATAATATTCTATTATCATTGCAGGGATATTGCAGTTTTGCAGATTGTGGCTGACTTAATTGAAGATGAATACAATACAACTTGATCAATACAAAGTCACTTATGTTGGTTGTAGTTGAGCAATCCATGTTGTCTTGTTTTCCTTAAGACATTATTAAAAACTCAATTCATGTAATGTTTAGAAAGAGTTAAACTTGTGAAGAAATGTTTTCATTCAATCTTGTTGTCATGTATTTGGTCGATTCGGAAATATCGCAATTATATGAGGTGCGGTGATCAGGATTGCTTAACTCTTGCTTATTTGAATATGGTGAAAGTTATGATTTGGTATTGGATCAAACTCAAAGTTAAAGATTTTTCTTATGATTGCTATCAATGGAGCCGTTAACTAAACAAATGTTTAAGAATGATTGTATCTGTAATTTATATATTAGATTTTTTTTTCCTGGTTTGGAGGCAGCGTTGTTTTGGTGCTAATTATGCAATTGATAACTTTATAATTTTTCAATCTTAACATTTCTTGTGTTTTGGAAAGGAAAAAAAAAGTTATACCATTGATCATACGAGACAAAATTTTTTTTTCTTTTCAAAGCAGTGAAAATAAAATGCAAACCAGGATTAAGGTCTGAACTTGTTTACACAAAAGAGAGAAAGGAAGCCATGAAAGGCATAGGGCTGCACATGCCCCTAAAAATTCTAAATAGATATAGCATCTGTTATGAAAAATAGATGAGTATCAAAATGTCTTAATCCTCTAATCACAATATTTAGGATTGCTTTTGATAACACCGTGTTTAGATCATACGAGACAAATACGCAACCAAAAGTTTTAACTTTAATAATAGGAAAATCTTGTCTTGTTTAAAAAAAAGAAAATTTATGCCTGTAGCCATTAAAAGTGGAGGAAAAAAGGTAGGCAATCATGGCATAATATAATCAATGGGAGAATATAGTTTTAGTAGCATGATAAGAAAGTAATTAAGCCACTCAATTTGAAGAAATCCATAAGTAGAGAATTGGAGAAATTCCAAATGACATGTCGTTATTACAACGTGGACTGGACTTTGATAAGTGACATTGAATCTGGACTGGCATGTCTTAATTTCTTCTAATCTTGGATCATATTTTAATTTGTCTTCAAAGATTTGAATCTTTGATACATCACTTTCTCATGCTTTCTCTTATCACAATTTGTTTTGTCATATCCAACTCGTCTTAATCTTCGTCTTTTCCTCACCATCTTTCTTGTCTACCAATTCGTGTCTTTTTTTCCTTTCTTTTCATTTTTTTGAATAAGATTATCCCTTGTTAAGAAGGAATGAATTTCATTGCTAGTAATGCTTACATATGGAAGGAAAAATGTACAAATATATTTGAAAATATGTATGCACTAGTGAAAATATATATATATATATATATATATATATATATATATATATATATATATGAGTTTCGCTAGAAGACGTCTTTTATGAAGGTGTCTTTTAGCAAGTTATTCTATGAGCATTTGCTAAAAGACACTAACTAATTTTATAAAGGTGTCTTTTAGTAAAGTTATAACTAAAAAGTGAAAATCACACTTTGAGGTATGGGTTGCTAAAAGACACATTCATGGGTGGCTTATAGCAAAACCCTCTTGTAAGTACAATTCACAAGACATCACTTCCATTGTTTAAAAAAAAAAATCATGTATAGTAGTAGGGGCGGATACATGTATGGGCTATGTGGGGCTAAAGCCCCACATGCCTTTTCCCTTTTTTAATTTTTTTTTTTTTATATATAGTAGATATAACACAAAAGAACAAGTCAGTAAATGAGTAAATTATCTCTTTTACAGTGTGTTTTATGTTTGAGTTACGCAAAGTCATTTGCAGTTTTTTATGTGAGCAAATTATTGAGGATGACTGGGTTTTATCCAAATGATTTTATAGATGTGTCGGAAGTGACATTACACCATCAACTTATGAATTATATTACAAATGTTCGATCTGACGGGAAATTTGCTAAGTTGAAAGAGCTTTCAGATTTTTGTGCAAAACTTGTGGAAACAAATAAATGCAACACATTTGCTATGGTTTATAAACTTTTGAAGTTGACTTTGCTCTTGCCGGTAGCAACTGCAAGTGTTGAACGTGTTTTTTTCAGCTATGAAAGTTGTGAAGAGTAACCTATGCAACAAAATGGATGATTAGTGCTAAATAATCGTCTTGTAACTTATATGGAAGGAAATATTCTTTTAACAATTAGTAATGATGTCATTTTAGCTCATTTTCAACAAATGGATAGGAGACGAGATTTTCATTGTAATATATTGTATCAAACAATGTTATTTCTTATTTTTAATATAGTTTGTATTATTTTTTCTTTGATAATTTAGCCCCACATGCACCAAAAGTCTGGATCCGACCCTGTATATAGTAGCTGAAAATTAACACAAATGTAAGTATTATATCATGTGATGTAGTTGTAAGATGCAAAAAATAAATGATTTACAATGCAGTATTATGATAAACTCATATCATCTTATATAGAAATTTATGTAAATAGTTTAGAAAATAATAATACAATGTGACATTATAATAATAATTGTTACATAGTATGATATAAACTCAAAAAACGTGTACGTCGACCCAGTAATTTTATACGCACTAGAAAAAGGCACTAATCATTTTCACTTTTTCTTGATTATATACACTGAAGATGTCATAACAAACAAACAAAAATGGAATTCTTGTAGCTAGGATCAGGATAGAATTAGAATGATATTTGAGCATAGCTAGTGGAAATATAGGTTTTTGATGACTTGGATTTGTATTGGATACAAGTAAAACGACATATCATGGTAGTTACTATCGTTAAGGTCATGTATATTCCACCTGAGAACGTAATTAACCATGGACGCTACATTATCTATGCCATCTCTTAATCTCAATCATATCTTTGATACTATATCTAGATCGATCTAACCCACGAATCTTTCAAAAAATTAATACCTACTTTCAAATTATAAGGACACCTCTTATGCTTTGTGCCCGTGAGGCACCAATCACAACTTGACACCAACCATGGAATGAGTATAAATTCTAGAGCTTACCTTATAAAGACATATATTGCTTGCTTTATAAGAAAAAAATAAAAACCATAACCAACGACTCATGTGTAAATGTCTAAAAGGTCACACAACCTTAAAGTGGGTTTTACTAATTATTAATTAAAAAGATCCTAGCTAGATAGAATGGTCCCCCACATAGACCCTAGTTAAGCTATAGACACGTGTCTTGGGATATGGCTGCCACCTTGCACGTGGCCTTTCTTGTCCTACACCGAATCTTATATCCAACACGGTCACCACCAATATTAACATCACACATAAGGTGTGAAAATCTCTTCAAAAAAGGGAACTAGATAATGCCACTCGGTCTAATTTTGATGCAATATGAACAATCAAATTCGTATGACAGAAGAGGAGTAGAGGACAATATGCTATATGATTAATCAATTAAAATAAGACAAAGAGCTAATTATAAGTTATATTATTATTGTGGTTATGGTGGAGTGGACTATAGTGGGTGCAATGAGACATGCACGAGGGGACCGGGCTTGTAAATCATGAAGGGAGCACTGCCTATTTTTATGTAATTGATATTTGGAAATATAGAGTTTGAAACCAACAAAGTTACGTATGCTTTATAAAACCGGCAAAGACAAGGGAACATAGATTCATTCTTAGGATTATAATATTGCTTTGTAACCTTAATTATATAGTTGAGGAGCCCAAGCGTGCGTCTTAAGGACAAGACAATGGTGTTCGTCTTTATTCTTTTTAAATGCTTTGCTTTGGCGGCTTTTTCCTAATATTATCACATTTCATCAAAGGCATGTTTGGATTATACAAGTTTAATTTGGTTTTTGTCTCGTGAGAAATGTACATGCATGTCTGTCTTTAAAATAGTTCTCCATATGATCCCTCTTGTATAAATATAAGAGAAAAGGGGGGGAACTCTTAATATCAAATTACAATTTACAATGGAATATTAGTTTAGTGGGTTTAGTTCATACACATTTTGTATTTAATTAAAAATATTAATAACGTAAAAGGAGAGAACGGAACAAATAGAAGGTTGGGACTTTTTTGTGGTAAAAGTGAATCCATACGGACAAATGAGGGTGCGGATCCATATTTTTTTTGACAAAAGTATCAACACAGTGTGACATAATTAGTGATAGATGTTTGAGTCTCTTAATTATTTTGGTTCATGCCGGTTCAGTCTCTGATTGATGCGTATGAAAAGAAATATTTGTTGTAAGAGATCGATCCTTTAAATGTATCCAAGTTAAAATTAGTCTACAATTGTATGCGGATGATATTTTTAATTGAAAAAACCGTATTTGTACTCTTTTAATTATTTGATTGTATTAAACAAGTATTTTAAGTTTTTTTTTTAATCTCATATAAGACATTTAAGTTTTAAATTTGTATTGATGACTTGCTTTGAGTTTAGGTTAGAAAAAAACTCATGTGACGTATGGGTCATTGACGTGTATAATCTCAAATTAGCAACAAATGTTTTATGTATAGCAACGCAGTGAACATAGAAAAATCATTTTGAACCATGTTGGTATTGCAAATATAGTTTTGTCTAAAAAAATATCGACATAGTATCACACTTTTGAATTTTTCTCCCCAAAACGACTTATAATTTGAAACGGATGGAATATTTCTATGTTATTATTTCATAAGTATTTCTATCATTAGTTGTGTCACACTATGTTGGTATTGCAAATACAGTCTTGTCTAAAAAAATATCGATATGCACCTTTCCTTTGTTGTTATGGATTCCCTTTTAATTTGCTACAAAAAGTCCCAACCTTCTATTTGTTCCGTTCTCTCTTTTGCTTATCAATAATACATTTTGAATGGGTCATTGAACCAACGTCACTATTACACATATCAATCTACAAATATATTAGATTGATAGTGTCATAAGTTGCAGTTGAAACCAGTCAAGAGTGTGCATCATTTTATGATCATAATTAAGACACCACTTAAAATGACATCCTCTTAAAATAAATGCATCCATCAACCATCAAACAAGTAAACGATAAGTTAAATGAATACGTACAATGGATTTAGTTCAATTTTCTCTTTTTTTTTTTTTGTTTTTTTGATTCAGTAATATTGCACTCCTTTGTTCTACACCTTGTATGCCTAACATTAAGTATACTTGTTAAGAGGGAAGAAAATACACGCTTTGCGGCCTTAACTCAAAGAGGTCAAGGATTAGGGTTAAGAGAAAAAATGGAACCAAACACGTGTTTAAGTCAAAGATGCTTTGGATATTAAAACAGAGGACAAGTAAAGATCGATAACAAATTCTACTACATCAACTTGTGAAAATGGTCCTAATTTTGGAAGTCCAAAATATTACACTTAAAAACATAAAGTGTTCGCAATTTGTTTGAGGGGTTTGAAACAGAATGTCAACGCCATAATTCCTCAAAACCCGGCTATCTTTTGACAAAATACCACGAAACTATGAATGATCATGTTAGTGTCACTCTCATTGAACCCAAGTTCTAAGATATTCCTAGTGGCATGGTTCTCAACAAAGTGTCCTCAATGTGAAATATCTTAGAAGTAATTCTTAAAATCATTTGCTCACAACTTTATGACGACCTTCTCTCTCATACTCACATTATATTTTTACTTTCTCTCTCTATTGCTTTGATTTTCGTGTCAATATCTATTTTTCTTTGTAAATTTATGATTATTTTAAAAGTTGTCACACAAATGGTTGTTCAAATAACACGCATCTTCTTAATTACTTCAACTAGTATCATATTACAGTTTTTCCTTTATTTATTTTTAAGGTGAATAAGTGGTTTCATGTCGAACCTTATGTAATGTTACTACAAACTGAATAAGCTCATGGGAACAACATCAATATGTTTTTGTAATACGTTTAATTATATATTTACACACTATCACAATTGATTATATAATATTTAGAAAATATCTCATTTGAATAATTTTAATAAATCAGATTTTTTTTCATTGTGCGGATTGCTCATTTTTAAAATAAATATTGTTTCTATTGTAATGAGATTTATAATAAAAATACATGTATGGCACTAAAAAAAAAAATACATATATGTTCTTAAAAAACAGATAGATGTTATTATCATACCACAATGATGCTTGGTTGTTTTATAATTTTTATATGTGATTGGAGCTATCAAAATGGACCAGACCCATGAGACCGATCTATTGACCCTCTATTTTAGTGTGGGTCGGGCCGTTAAAACGGCAAAAAAAATGATCATATCTTTTTAGGGCAGACCACCGGACCTGTATTTTACATGGTCGGCCACAGGGTTTGCGGCCCTACCCATTAAGAATACTTTAAAAAAAGTTATTTTGTAAAATAGTTATATTACGTAAGATTTGATTATTTTATTATGAGGAGAATTATTTTATTATGTAAAACTGAATTTTATCGTTTTCAAGGTTGCACTTTGTGAGTTTTGATAAATATTTTCTACTTCTGCATTGATGTTTATGTGTTATTTATCTCTTATGGATGTCGATTCAATAGATGTTTTGTATATCAATTAACTATGTTTCTATTAAAAAAATGTGATTGTTTATTGCATCATTTTTTATATAAAAAAATAAAATAATACATTTTGAATTACCTGCTGGACTGGCCCACCGAGCCATGTAGCTCACTACTAATTGGGTTGAACTCAATTTTGACAACACATGAATCAAGTGGGCAGGTCCTCTCTAAACCATTTATATGAACTAACCCATCGAGTCGAGGCAGGTTGGGTTGAATCGGCTCAATTGACAGCTCTATATGTGATGATGAAGAGACACTTGCTAAGTATCTAAGAGTATGGATAATATATTATTCAACTTTACTCGGCTATTTTTATTTTTATTTTTGATTAACTTTGCTCCGCTATTTTACCTCCTTTTGGTTCTAGTTTCCTTGAGGGGAGTAGGAATTTATCCTGCTAGAACGTCTCATATATAGGTTGTCTCTTCTGCAGAAACCCCTTTTTACACTGTAGCATATATCATGTGGAGTAGCTTGCACAAGTACAAAATATTACGATAGCAAAATGTACATGCAGGACCGTTCCTATAAAACTAGAGGCTCGACTCTCATAGTAAAAATAGGCCCCTAATAAAAATAACGTATAATTTTTTAAAAAGATTAATCTTCTATTTAAATTGAAAATAACACTCGTATAATAATTATTAGTCACCGAAATCAAAATTAGCAATTATTTTTACTAAAGACATGTTTTTTAACTTAGAAGTAGAAACATGAAACATGAATTTTAACTTAGAAATTGAAACATGAAACATGTTTATTTTTCTTTTTTGAGTGGGGGTGGGGGATATTGAGCAATGATTTTTTTCTTGAGGTCCATCATTTGGAAGGCGCAGCTCGGTTGAGCTCTTTGCACTCCCTAAAGAACGGTCATGTGTACATGTATACACACAATACATAGAACTATATAATGGATTCAATCAAAATGCATTTAAGATGTTCACATTTTTTACACTATCAATCAAGCATAGTGTTGGTTATGGGTTTGTGCAGGCATAAAATAGAGCCCCTAATTTTTTTAGGGTTCAACTGTGATTAAATTTGGCTCTTACACCTTTGCAACGTTCAACTGTGGTTAAATTAATGAGATTTGGGGGCTTAGTTTGACACTTAGGGTTATGCTAACAAGTATCCTAAGAGCATTGTTTAAAAAATTTATTTTAAAATTTTTTATCTTGAAAACATATGTAAAGGTAATAATCACACAAATTTCTATGCAAAAGTTACTACATTTAGTTGTTTAAATAATGCCCTAAGAGCATACACATCCAAGATACTCAATTTGGTCGTTTAAATGGACTACATTAAATATTTTGTATTACTTCACACATTTCAATTATTTAAACAACTCAGCTACATTTTCTGAATATCAATACTACCCATCAAAAGCTCTAAAATGGGTCCCATCAAATCTCACAATATACACACATTTGTATTTTATAATATTTTTTCCATCAAATCTCACAATATACACACATTTATTTTTTAAACCACGGTGATTTGCAATTAAATAACCATGGAACTCTGGCATTGTGTTCTTGGTATATGTGAGGACACATCTTCGACAGGCGATATTGACGCTCTAATTATATTTGTTAACATTTCCCTTCTTTTGATTATACACTCAAATTTTAAGATTAGAAAAGAGTATTCAAGTGTTTATTACGGCTATGTTTGATGGTTAAAATCAAGGTTAAATATGTTTTTGGTCCCTAAAAATATACCAACTTTTCGTTTTAGTCCCTCTAAAATTTTCTTTCAACTTTTAGTCCTATAAAATTTTCAATCACTACTTTTGATCCCTATTTTTAAGTAAATTTTTCTATTTTTTAATAAAATTGTGTAGAAATGTGTAGAATATTGTATAAATCTCTCACAAAAAAAATAGAATTTTTTAACAAAACATAAATTAAATATGAATTTTTAACCGACAAAAATATAAAAATTCATATTTCATTCATGTTTTGTTATTAAAATCTTTTTTTTGGAGAGATTCTTATAATAATAAAATTTTCTCCAATTTTTTTTTAAAAAAATATGATTTTTACATGAGTTTACTTTAAATGAGAGATCAAAAAGGAAAATGAAAAACTTTTGAAAGACTAAAAGTTGAATAATTTTTTTAGAGAAATAAAAACAAAAAGTTGACATATTTACGGCGACTAAAAACATATTTAACCCCTTAAAATTATTTTAATTTATCTACATATACTTTACATATCATACAAAAGACAATTTGTGATTGATTAACCGTATAAAAAAATTCCACCCATATGACATCAAAATTAATCTCTAGTATAAAGTTTATATTTTTCCTTTTCCTTATTTCCAACCTGCTTGGGAAATATATAAAGCCTAGACAAGCTAAAATTTTATATGAGCAAAAGAGTAATTAACTAATAATAATGCTTTTTTACTTTGAACAAAAGGAATGTTATTTGAAAACCTTTGTTGGAATAACTTGTTGGGCAACTAAAATATACAAAAAAAGTTAGGATTGACACAAAAATCAAAATAATAGAGAGAGAAAATAAAAATACAACATAAATATGAAAGATAATATTATCACAAAAATTATAAAAAAACGGTTGTTCGAATATCATTCCTCTAAGAACAAATATCTTCCTTGGGAATAAGGTCTTGGTGGCAAATACATAAGCACAAAAATTGAAGGCAAACCTTTCTAAAATAACTAATAAGTGTTCCATCAACTCTATGGCATAACTAATAAGTGTTCCATCAACTCTATGGCAATTCCATATATAACTCTCGAGAGCAACCTATGGAATGTAAACAAAACCATCTGCCTAGCTAGCTAGCTAGCACGTCCTTTTGATAGGCATAGTTAATTATGCTCTTGAAAATGAATAAAACCTAAACATCTATAAATAGTAAATATTTATTAAAAAATAAAATTTAAAATTATGAAAAACAAAGCGGCATAATTTTTAATATACAAATTTTATTTGTAGAATTCTTTAACATGTGCCCTAAAACATATGCTAGCATTTTCCTAAATAAACTAGTTGCTTGAATCATCTAGATATCAGGGCCGACTTATGGATCAAGCGATCTAAACTAAAGCTTAAGTCTCAAAATTTTGGAATAATAATTTTTTTTATTATATGTGTTTGTTGAAATATGTTGGTCAAGATTAAGGCCTAAAGTCTTTTTAGTCTTAGGTTCGAATCTTATACTTGGTAAAACATATTTTTTATTTAAGCTTCATTATAAAATTTGTTTTAGGCTTCATAATTTATTGTCTCATAAACAAGTTTATCACTGGAAAGTTGTAGAGAGTCTAACGCCTCAGTCCATGTGGGTTCAATTTTTTTATTCTATTACTTCATACAGTGTATACATGCACTAGTAGGACTCGTGAAATTACAAAGTGTTTTCAGAGCTACCAGTTGACTATCGTACCACCCCACAAAAATTGCACATCAGTTTTAGAGATGATATGAATGGTCAACAATGACCATGACATCATAACCGTCCCCAAAGGAAATGTAAAAACATAAATAAAAGAAGGATATAATATGGGAGTTGCAGTGAGAATGATGAAGAATGCAAGGTTATTTATAGTCACACCACCAACTTAAACTGCAACTAAAGTCAAAGGAAACATGTAAAGTCAACCAAAAATGCATTAAAAATACCACAAACCGTCCAAGCTTTGCTTGTAACGCCACAATCCTTGAAATATTTTTACAAATAAAAAAAAATTGTGATAAGCATAATCACATAAAATTAAATGATTGATCATAGTTTTGCCATAAAAAAATATGATTGATAATGTTTTAAGATATGATGATATTGTTATGTTTAATATTAATTTATATTACATATAAGAGGATTGTTTAGAAACCATTATGAGAATTCATATTTGTTTAAATATTTTAAGGATAATTCATATAATTTTTTATGTATCTTGTTAATATTTCATAAGTTTGAAGAGTTCTATGGAATTCATATTTTATCTTAATAGTGTAGTCATAAAAGAACATTATTTTATGGATCGCAATTGTGTAGTCCCGAGTTATTTTTATTTTTATGTCGGTATCACTTATTCTTTTTAATCAGAGTTAGTGGCATTTATGTTTCCTCTCAATTTTGGTCATAAAAAGGGTTGAAATAAGTTGTTAGAGTGTAATTAATATTTGTGGTTTGTCTCTTTTTCTTTCATATTTATTGAAAATGCAATTCATATACTGATATAACGACTTCTTTTGAATTTTCTTCTCAAAATTTTATTCCACTTTCATTGGTCCTTTTTTTAAGTCTATTGTTTGGTAAAACTTTTTTTTATTTACTTAATTTTTGTTTTTTGATTCGTTAAAGTGAATAAGATAATAAGCAATTTAAAAAAACTTGTAACTCATCAATTTATAAATTTATAAATTGACGAGCTTTAACATTTTTGTGTTCTATATTTTTCAAAAGTATATAAACATGATAAATAGATAAAATATACTAAAAATATAAGTATGAAAATAAATACATATTTTTTTTATAATAATTATCACTATGTTCATATAAACTAAATTCAAACATTAAAATAATTTATTCAAAATTATCTTTATAAATTGTTGAATTTTATCTAAACTATCTGGTCAACCTAAAGGTAACTTGATTCTCTATCATGTCATAGAAACCAAAGAATAGTAACGAAATGAAGAGTAAAAAAGAGAATAAAAATTATAATACCAAATTGAAGAGGTACCATCCAATAGTTTCTTAGAGAAAGTGATGATGCACAATCATTTTTCATAAACTTCTTCTTGAGCAACAACGATGTAGCAAAATTAAAATTGAAGAGGTACCATCCAATAGTTTCTTAGAGAAAGTGATGATGAACAACCATTATTCACAAACTTCTTCTTGAGCAACAATGATGCAACAAAATTAAAGTAAAGGTATCTTGTATCTTCTTTTCTTAATTCACATAAAAAATTTCACATACACATTTAAGGAATAAAATAAAATATGGAAGAAAGTCGGAAAAATAGACTAACAAACATCATATAAATAAATAAAAAGTAGGGCTTAAATATTTGATCAATTTAAGAGTAACTTGACTCCTTATATCATGTCATAGAAACCAATTGATAATCAAGAGATGAAGAGTAAAAGTGAGTAAAAAAACAGTAATACAAAATTGAAGATGTTCTATCCAATTATTTATTGAAAGTGGTGATGAACAAAATCCAAAATTTGGTAAAAAAAATCACATATTTATATATTGAGATCATATTAGTGGTTGTATATATAACGAGCGAGTGAATGTTCATAGTTAAGAAACATGAGTTATGGAATATAAAAAAGAAATAGTAGTTCAAAGGTTAATAATAAGGCAAATTCTATGGTACACCCAATATATTTGAGTGTACTGGTACACTCACTCTTTAAATTAATAGTTAAATGAGTTGTTTTTTGAAGAAAAATATTGTTTTTTTATCACTTATAATTATAATAACTAAATCTTATTCATCAAAAATGTCAACGAAATAAAAATTAATTTTTTTTGAATTTTAATCACTCATGATTGAGAACATTGATTATTTTTTACGATAATATGTAAAAAAAATTACTATGATTCTTATAAACAATGAAATGATGTTCTATAAAATATAAATATTGAAAAATAACTATTTCTTAGATGAAAAATGATCGTTAATTTATAAAATTATGAAGCGAGAGTACCGGTACACCTCACTTTGTGAGTGGACCGTAGAAGTTCCCTAATAATAATGTGATAAAAATGAATGCATTGGAGTTTATGATTCATATAAACACATAAAGAATGCGTGAAACTTTTTTAGATGTGCCATATCATCACAAGACTAGCTCATGGATAGCTTAAGTTTAGTTCTCAAAGATGATAATATATAGATATATAGATAGATGAAATGTGCATATACTATGTTAAAATTGTGATTTGGGGGTTTGGCACATTTAGATTATATAATCTAAACCGTATTTAGAACAAGTAAAACAAACAAATTGTCATCAAATCAAATTCTAAAACAACAACATAAATTAAATATAACAGTTTCAACACCAATGTAAAACAACATAACTAAACACAAACAAAATCATGGATAACTAAAATTGAATTCTTCATATAATTTATCCATGGAAACCTTGATTTTTTCATAGGACCTCAGCCAAATCAAACTTTCACAAATATTAGGAAAAGATCTGACCAAGGAAGCGTCTAAATCGATTGGCCTCTTTGAACTATAATGTCCAAATATAAAAACATGACTCTCACATCATCGTCGTTCTTGAGATTTATCTGGCGAACCGGACGCTTCCATTTGAGTCGATTGACAAACGACAATACTCAACATTGTCCACCTTTCTTTTATATGTGGTTAAGATGACCGCCAATTTGGTCAAGTTGATTTCAAACCAGAGAGTGTGACATCAACGTAGACCCTATACAAATTAGGCTTCCCATGTTATTGTAAACTGTAGCTAACTTATTGTTCATATGTACTAGATAAATGTCCATGGTTCTGTAATGTGGTATGCAAATGAATCAAACATGACAATTTATGGAAGGCTCGTCACAACATGGACCATAGAAACAACTATCAGTGCAATGTGAACTACACAAAAATCTTATATTTTACTGATTCAAATAATATAATCCAAAACGTGTCAAACCCTAAAAACACAAGTCACAATTGTGGATGTTTCAAATTATATAATTTAAACGATTACTAAGCATGCATATATAATCTGAAACAAACAAATTCTCACGGCTAAATGTGATATTTTACATTGACAATTTCTTACAAATTAGATTAATTAAAACATCAATAACATGATTTTCTAACAATAATTAAAACAGATTATTTAATTCATTAAAATAAACTATCCACTTGTAAGATCAATCAGAACATCATCAATTTTCAAAGGATCGTAAATGGATAATTTATTGCAGCCGTCCTAGACGAGAAATATGTAGAAATAGTGTCTTGGCATCAAAGACACAATTGTTGAAAACAGAGACCCAATCCGCCGCATGCAATGCGGGGGATCAATAGATAGAGTAGTTGATCAACAATAGCAGAAAATGCAGAATTATTGTATATTAATTACGAGTTATATTAACTAGTGTCTTCGGTCACAAGTCACGGAAACAAAAGAAAGTATTAATTACGAGTTATGTTAACTAGTGTCTTCGGTCACAAGTTATGGAAACCAAAGAAAGTAATGTTTGTATTGAACTTTTTTATTGTCAATAATCCGATTTTTAGCGGAAAGAGATTCAGTAATTCAAAATTTTAAATAAAGATAAAATATAGAATACATAAATTTCAATAAAATTTAATTAAATTTGGTTCTTTAACAAGTGTCTCAAGATTCTTATTTTTTGAAAGGTCTCTCATGGACACTTATTAACATTTTCCATTAATTATTTAAAAAACAAATAAAACATTTGATTGCTTTTTTATACATTTGCATCGTAAATAATTTTTACAGGTGCATTCCATCTGTTCTTATTGTACTGCCACTCAACACTCAAGTTAGTTTATAAAATCTCTCGGCAAATATTTATAATTTGATATAGTTTGATTTTTTTTCTTCTACACTTTAGTGGTTAGAAATTTATTATTTATGATGAATAAGTTGAAAATTTGAGGTACAAACCTTGATACCTGTATATCGTAATATTTCTACCAAGTGGATTATGCTCACGAGTACTTTATACATTTAGATTTAACTGTATATATGTATAAAAATGTTTATATTCTCTTTTTAATGATCAACGTGTAAAAATTAAATTCAATACCCCTAAAAACAAATTAAATTCAAAAATATATTTTCGATCATTTTTCATTTGACAAATAATTTTCCAGTCATTAAACCATGTTATGCATAGTTGTATCGTTTTACATTTAATCAAATAATTTTTATGTAATCAAAATGACTTGTTGTTTCCCCTTACTTTTTTTAATTAATCCTAGGATTTTTTTTCCAGTCAAACGATAAATATTCTAGTCAATTAAATCCATAATAACGTTGTAATTTAAATTTTTTTTTAATCTACTTGGGTTGACCTAATGATATTAGTTTGAGAAGTTGAAGTGTGTTTCTCTTAAGGTGTGTTTGGATGGAGGATTTAGGAGGGGAATAGAGGGGAGGATTTAGTTTTCATTTTTGAATTACGGACACTATGAAATGTTTTTTAAAAGTAAACATATTAACATAATAAACAATCATATAATACTTCAATCACACTTGATTTATTTTAGAAAAACATGTTATATAGTCCATAATTTAAAAAAGAAAAGTAAACCCTCCCCTCACTTCCGCTCCCAAACCCTCAATCCAAACACACCCTTAGACTTTGTTTGGATGAAAAAGAAAGTGAAAGGAAAGAATGAGATAGGAAAGATTGTCTAAAGAAAGAAAAAGAGTAGAAAACGAGATGATTGTTTTGGTTGTTTGGTACAAGAGAAAGTGGAATAGAAAGTTGGAGGAAAGAAAGACCTACATCTGGTAATTGACATAAATACCCTTAAGCAAAAATAATATGTTAGTATAAACAATTGTTTATAGTTCAGTGAAAAAATAAAATGACATAATACATTTGTATCTACTAACAAACAGTTAAGTAGTGAATTATTTTTTTTTAAAAAAAAGTTAGGCATGAATTGAAAAAAAAAAAAGAAAAGAAATAGTAAAATGAATAAAAATAAATAAAAGTTGGGGCATTTTGGATATTTTAAACACAACACTTGTGTTTCTGAGGCTTTTCCCTCCACATGTGGGTGGAAAGGTTTCCAACATGGGTCCCACATATATTCTTTCTTTCCTTAACCTTTTTGGAGAGTTTCAAACTTGGGAAACTCTTTCTTTCCCTCACCTTTCTCTCGTCACCACTTTCTTTCTTTTAAAACAAACATACCCTTAAGGTCTCATTTTTGATTCTCCTTATTGGCAATTTCTGTGGGCTAGTTTGGATTCTTAGAAAAAAAATCATAAGAATTTTTTAGTATTTTTTTTTTGTGGTGTCTGAGGTTCGAACCCCGTACCTTACATATATTATGCATTGTCTTTATCAACTGAATTAAGCTCACCGGATCATAAGAATTTTTTAGTTAATCTAAATATCAACCATTCCATAGGATTCATTATTAATGTTTTCATTGTTGGTAAATTGAAATTAAATCTATATAAATGTTTACACTATCGTGCATAAAAATTTAATTCATAAAACAATTTCTCAGCATTTTTCTCTCTTCATGAAATCATATGCCATCTTCATGTCATGCATTTTTATATTTTTTAAACATTTAATCAAATAAATAGTATTTTTAAGCAAAAACAAGATTTTTGTTTCTCCTTAATTTTTTTATCAATCCCAATATTCTTTTTCAATTAAACTAAATATATACTAATCAATTAAACTTTTCAATTTAATTCTCGATCTGCTACGTCATCATTTTTGTAGTGGTTGATACTAATGTTTGGGACAAATAACAATGGTTTCTCCCTCTGCATAGGTGAAATAAAAAAATTATAAAAACTAGGGTTAGATACTTAGATATATTTTAATCTATAAAAACTTCCAACGATTTTTAGTCTACACAATGTCTAACGGGTTGCTTTTAATTTTTATAAATAAAAGTAACACAAAAACAATTGAATGAGTTGAAAAGAGACTTCATATCATATTTATTTAAAAGTTCTAGGGTCATCTTTAAAAAAGAAGTGGTGTTAAATCTCTATATAACACCACTCATTGTATTCATATCCGATTTAAGGAATTAGTTTATGTAATTTATAATAGGTTTTGCTAGAAGCCATTCATGAAGGTGTCTTTTAGCAACACGCATCTCAATGTGTGATTTTTATTTTTTAGTTATAACTTTGCTAAAAGACGCCTCCATAAAAATTAGTTGGTGTCTTTTAGCAAATGTTCATAGAATAACTTGCTAAAAGACACCTTCATAAAAGGTGTATGAATGTGTCTTCTAGCAAAACTCTTATGTAATTATGTATATATGATACTCCGTTAGTTGACATTAAGAAATAAGAACCAAAAGTATATATGCAAACTATTTTTAAAAGGGCATATAAAATGTGACAGGGTGAATAATCAAGAAAGAAAGAAAAAAAGGTGAGTTGTGAGGATGGGTAGCATGTCCAAGAAAAGAAACAGTAAACGATAAACCTAATGAACACGCAAACAAAGCAAAGAAAGTCAAAAGAGTCATACTAGTACTTACAAACTTCATTTAATTAATCTCCCAAACCTTAGTTAACTAGTAAATCATTAAATTTTCTGCCTCCTCTCATTCTCTCTCATCCATCGATCCATACATACCCAACCCAACTATAGAGTCAATCGTTTTCTTAATTCTACCACATGCATTTTTCAAAACTCCGTCCATGTGAAGTATTTATAAAAAGCCTCACCCTTCCTTCTTTGTAATAATCCAAGACTCTCTGATATCTCTCTCTCTCTCTCTCTCTCTCTCTCTCTCTCTCTCTCTCATATTCTATATACAAATAAAATTTGAAAGTGGCTATTGGAGAATCAATGGATGTAAAAGGAAGAGGAAGCAACAACAAAAACAACTTTATGAGTAGTGATCAAGAGGATGAGATGGACCTTAGAAGAGGTCCTTGGACCGTGGAGGAGGACTTAACCCTCATGAATTACATTGCTACTCATGGTGAAGGTCGTTGGAATACCCTCGCCAACTCCGCTGGTAAATATCATTGGTTTCCTAAATTAGCCTCTTCTCTCTACCTATGTGATTGTGGTGCAAGTACTTAATTAGTCCCTTGTATATATCACTTATTTTCATTACCACAAACGGATGGTTATCCGATCCATTAAATTGCCATTGAAAAGCCAAAGTTTGTGGTTTTGTGACTATATATGATGATAGTGAAATATGCATTGGCCTTATATGATACATGTGGATGTAATTGTCTCTAGCTACGTTTATAATAATAATATTGAAACTGCGATATAATAATCTAGCATATATGAAATTTGTCAATACTCATTGGTTATAATTGCTTGGCGCGCCCACTTGTGAAAAAAGGAAAAATTAAAATGGGTTGATACACCTCCACCAAAAATCAATCATATGATTAATGTTTCTTCAGAAAAAGAAAGTACTACAATATAAAATTCGGACTCTCTTTCTTTCTTACCCGTATAAATCCTATTAGTAATACATATCGAGTCTTTATCAGTATGATGATTTGCATTCTTTTGTTATTATTAGGTCTCAAACGAACCGGTAAGAGTTGCAGATTAAGGTGGCTTAATTATCTCCGCCCCGATGTTAGACGTGGAAACATCACACTTGAAGAACAACTTTTGATTCTCGAGCTCCATACTCGTTGGGGTAACCGGTAATAATATATATGTTAAGAGTTTTATACAATGAAACCAAAAATGTATTTATGAGTTTTAATTGAAACATTTTTCATCTTATAAACCGATTTTGTGAAACTGAATTAGTCCAATTCAAATTCTAAATATATATATATGCCAAACATTAACCATGCATCGATCAATTAAAAATAAATATCATTATTTTTTTAAAAAATATACCAATTATTTCCTTCTTCTAATCATTTAACACAATGTTTCATTTTATCTATTTTAGATTTTTTTTAACGGTTAATTTTGACAAAACTTATTTGTTTAATGATGAATTGCATTAGATGGTCGAAAATAGCCCAATATTTACCCGGAAGAACAGATAATGAAATAAAAAATTATTGGAGAACTCGTGTTCAAAAGCTTGCCAAACAACTCAAATGCGACGTGAATAGCAAGCAATTTAAGGACACCATGCGCTACCTTTGGATGCCAAGGCTAGTCGAACGTATTCAAGCTGCTGCTTCTGCCGCCACTACCATCACCACAACCACCGCGACCAATACATCATATAATAATAACGGCAGCAAAATGATGGGTACAACTCCAACAATTATAAACTATGAATTTATGAGTTCACAACCACATATGACACAAAGTTATACCCTAGAGAACAGCAACACAACTGCATCATCAGATTCATTTGAGAATAAGGTGTCAACATTATCGGATTTGGGTGATAATAATTATTATTGTACAAGTGTTAGTAATAAGAATAACCCTAATACTAATTCAAATTATTACCAACCTTCTCATCAATTTAGCCTCTCGGATTGTATCACAAGCCCTTCTAGATTGTTTTCTCAAGGATTAATGGATTTCCAATCCATGGAGCCAAACACCACGTGGATGCAAAGTGGGGACTCATCTGACATTTTTTGGAATGCTGAGAACATGTTGTTTTTACAGCAACAACTTATGAACGAGACGATGTAAAAACAATTCATTAATGGGACTATAGGAGAAGGATATTTGATAATAAAAAAAAAACAGATTGATAAAAGTAGAAACACCAAATAAAAAAATATCATATTTAGGACACACAAAAAGGATGTATTGGCCTATATCTAAATTGTGGATTATGTATTTTATAGCATTGTATTAATTAAAGAAAAGAAATTAGTGGGGGATTATTTTTCAGTTTTAAGCTTCTTCATTTTTTTTCTTCAAATTTTAGAGGTGATTGTTGAAATATTATTGTAATTTAACCGTTCTTTATATGGTTTCATTCTTTGGTTGATTTTTTATTTTATTTTTTATCTCTATTGCTTCTTTGGTAATTAATAATTGGCAGCTATAGGGAGTGCATTATAGATAAATATTCGTACATGATTAAATAGTAGTAATAATTTAAAGATGAGCATAATTAATGGTTCCGCATAAGATGTCTTTTTCATACTCAATTGTCCCCACTTAAAACTGTTATTGTATTAGAAATCCCACAATTAAAAGTTGAAACCTTTGTCCACGGGGCCTGAACCAAACTCCTCTTTAAAAGTGTTTCTAGATTATTAAAGAAAAAGGTGACAATATATGGTAATTTTTAAGACGTGGTATTATATTATTGGTAGGTTCAAGTTGGCCATTAGGGACAAAACTATCAAAAGCTCAAACGTATAGATGGCTTAAGTCATGCTTGACGTGGGAATTAGTTAGTTTATAGATAATATAATATAATTTATATAAAATGCATTTTTTTTACTTTTATTTTTTCAAAAGTCCAATAAAGACATAAGAATGTCAAAATATTGTTTTACAAATTCGCGTGTAGAACTTTGAATAAACCATCAATTTAATCTTTAAACTATCATTTTTTCTCAAATGTAACTCTAATATATGTAAATATATTAAGTAATCTTTAAAGTATATAAAATTTGTCAATTCAATTTCTATTATTTAAAATATTTGGGACTAAATTGAATGATTTTCATATACTTAAAGTGTTTGCTCAGTGTCAAGAGTTGTTTTATAACATATGGGTATAAAGTTTAAGTTTCAGAAAAAACTATTGTACTCCCTCCGTCTCAAAATGAAACAAAAAATTAGTTAACATAAATTGATGTATTTAGCATAAATTTTGAACCAAATACATTAACGTTTGTGATCAATTTTTACTTACATTTTAAGACGGAGAGAGTAGTTATGATCATTAATGTCACTTTAATTTATGCAAATTTATCTCCGCCCAGTATAAAATATAAATAAATGGAATTAAATTGACAAATTTTATAGTGCTTATCGGAGGCTACTTATTATATTATCATTTAGGAATTAAATTGGAGAGAAACTTGAACTAAATTGAAAATTTATTTACATACAGCTTCATTAAAAATAAAACAAAGATTTTTTTTTTTGTTATTATTAATATATTTTTTAAATTAATTGTACTCTTTAATTATTTAATTAGTTACCACGAAATCAATTTTCAAGTCGACCGAAATTCTTCTCACGCTTGTTGGATTTCGTACGGCCAACATATTTTTAGCTGGATATATAAACTTGTTTAACCACTTTCAGTCCAATCAATATGCTTTTATAGGTGCAAATGATAGTTTCAGCACTCAAATGGAGAATATGATCAAAACTGATTTAAAAATTATTTTAGTTTTGTACAATAATGGAGTTTGATTTCAAAATTATTTAGTTTTACATTATGATGATGAGTTGATGTGTTTGATTGACATGTAACATAGTTTAACGTAAAATGTTTATATATTTTCTATGTTTGTTTTGATAAACAAATATTAGTAGGTTACGTTAGTTTATGTGGCTTTTGTGTAGGATTTTTCGCTCTTGGCCTCTTAAGTAAAAGCCATAAATTATAAAGTGTTTTTAGACGCGGTCTTGTTTTGTAAAGTGCTTTGTAATCCATCCTCTACAATATATCAATAAAATTTCAATTATCGGAGAAAAAAAGTTTCTAGGGTTTGAACCATGCAAACATATAGAGCTCACCAACTTAGCGTAGTTGTGTGCATGGTTAATTGGGAGACAACATTTTTTTGTTAAGATCAACATTTTTTTTTTATAATTTCTACTCAATAAAATTTTTTAACAAATAATTTATTTTATTTTACCTCTTTTTGTGCGTATAGATATCACAATATTAGAGTAGGTCGACATGAATGGTTAATTATCCCCCAAGGGATACTCCAACAACGTCTTTGCCCTAGGGCCTCAATTTTTTTGTTGCGATATTGTTACTGCTAAATGTTCCTGCATCTTAGTTAGGCAATTAGCAAGCATGAAACATGCCTTTTTTTATGAGTATTGTTGCAATGTTTGTGCCCCTTCATTTTTCAATTTGGACAAAAAGTCAAATATTTCATTTTTTTCAGCACATGTTTTTTTATTATGTACAATCCTTAAAAAGTGTCTCAGAAATACTTGTTACCAATTTTATTTTTTTATTCAGTGAGGATAAATACAACAAATGAATATAGACATACGGTTCTTATAAATTTAATTCATATAAACCCTCAATATAATTTTTTTTACGTTGACAACCAATTATAGATGTCAGAACGTCATTAAAAAAGTTTGATTTTTATTCTAACTACTTATAAAGTTACACGTATGATTTTTTTTTTTTGGTGAACCGTCAAGTAGAACTTTTTACAATAACAATATATGAAATTTAAACTCATTATTTAAAAAAACAAATAAACATGTCACTTTATGGTTCATTAGTTAAATTAACCAAATACTCCAAAACTAATCAACTGTATTTTAAAGTTATTTCTATATAAAAAAAAACTTTTAAGCTATCTGATTAAATTTTAACTAAAGAAAAATGTTAAAAGTGTTGATTTAACTTCTTTTTCTTTTTCTTATATATTTTATGCACTTTGACCTTTTCTGTTTGTACCATTTGCAACTCCATTAACATCCTCTGCCAAGGTTATATCACTTTCATTGATCATTCATTGCGTGAAGCTTTGTGATGAAACATGGTTGCAAGTTAAAGGTTTTTTTCAAAGGGCCTAATCCTCGTACCCACAAGTTGAAGGTGCATGCGCAAAAAAGTTAAAATGACGTTTTTGTTTTCAATTTCCACTGGTTATTGCCTCGAAATATAAAGAATATCTTTCCAACCCGTAACTGAAAAAATACATGTTTGCATCGGCCTTCCACTTTAAGTAAAAACATGTGTTGCATTTATTTCATTCTTATCTATGACAAACTTAATTAGATCAGATGGAACAATTTTTTGTTGTTAATTAATGGTTTGAGGCTAGGATTTGAAAATGATATATTTGGTTTTTATAAGATATGGATAAAGGGAAATTTTTTAAATATATGATCATACTATACCCATGGAAATCAAACCTGCGTAGGTACAAGGGAGAAATTCAGAGTCGAGCTCAGACCGTTGCTGTAATTAGGGCCGATCTTGTGCAAGTGTAATGCGACCCTTAGTGCAAAGCCTCAAGATTAGAGGATTTGCAAAAATAAAAATAAAAAATTACCTACCGACAAAATTATTACATAAGGTAATTTTTTCTGTTAGTAAAAATCTCGAAGACAACAATTTTATTGTCGGTTATACATCGCCCATAGAAAAATGTCTATGTGTCCCGTAGATAAAAATCATGCTTGAGCCGTGAGTCATATAATTGTGAGATTTAACTTCTTTTTAAATGAAAATCGTGAGATTTAATTCAATTTTATTATTATTATTATTGTTCATGTAATTGTGAAATATTATTAAAGACATTTTATTATTCATTGATGGTGCCTGATGGTATGAGTTGCGTTAAAGGATTTTTTTCTTCAAACTATTGATGTTTGAACAACGTTAATTTTAATATTTGAGCATAACCTTCAATTTAATTAGGACGACATTGATTGCGATATCCTTACCAATTGAACTATATTTACTACAGACGAATTCAACTTTAACTTCTTATATTAAAATTGTTCTTCTAACTAAAACTTTCTTTTTAATTTTATGAAATATAATAAAGTCTCTAAACTAAAAATTTTCCAATCAAAAACCACATTTTTTAGCAGGCCCGCTATTTTCAGGGTTGTGTGTAGGGGTCTAATTTAGTTACAGTTTAACTATGCAAAATGTGCAAGGACCTTATTTAGATAAAGTTTAACGGTGACAAACTTTTAGACCATGTGTCATAGCCAATCTTGCCATTGTTACTCATCGATCTTGTTTATGAGTTATTGTATGTTTTGAGATTGGAACATTGTGCGACGGACAACGATCGTACATTTGTCATGCTCGAGTGTTAATAAATCCTTTATATAATCCCCTAGCATCGATTGAAGGGTTATTGTTCTGATACACCAAAAATCTCGCATTGCTTGGGAATTATGTCCAACATTAGTTTACGAACAATGATCACACTCCTCAACATCGATTGAAGGGTTGTTAATATATTTTATTTTAGTTTCTTCAAAAAAAATCAATTATTGAATTAATTCCAACATAATCAAAGGGGCATGTTCAACAATTTTTTTCATGAGATTATGTTAGAATTAATTCAATAATTGATTTTTTTTGAAGAAACTAAAATGAAATATATTAACAACGGCGAAGGACGATCCTCAGTACAAGTTGTACTAGAGACGCTAACCCGGCAAAACAAATTGTCAAGCGTATAATTACAAATAAAGGTCAATCGATACCCAGACAGTAAAAAGAGTTCGACCACCAACTTTGCGATCCGCACACAAAAGTGATATTATTGGCCTTGAGCCACCACAACGAGTGAAATTTTACTTTATCTAATAACTGCTCAATGGATGTTTCAGTATTTTTGAACAACCTGTTGTTTCGTTCATTCCACACCAGCCAAACGCACAAAAGCCATAATAATTGAAGGAAAGAACGACGAGCCTTTAAATGACCTGAATAATGGATGAATTGGTGAAAATGATCGCTGACATTGTCTGTATCAACACCAGTTACGCCAATCCAAGATCGAATATGCTGCCAGATAGAGCCAAAGACATGACAATGTAGAAACAAATGTGGTGCAGACTCCTCTTGACCACACCCCGAAACGCACATAGTATCTGTAACCTGAGCAATCTTGCGCCGTTGCAGATTGATTTTAGTTGGTAACCTATCTTTCAGCAGCCGCCACGCAACAATGGAAACTTTTTTAGGGACCTGCGGATGCCAGACAAGATGCGCTGTCGCATCGAGAGTGGGGGCTGCCCTGTGTGTCAGTGCTTGGTACGCGTCTCGAACCTTGTAACCATCATCTTTGTCCAGATCCCATTGCCACCTGTCAGAAACATTTGTCTGCAATGCAACATTAGTCAATAATATCCTACACTCCTCTACCAACTCCTC
>Ga0315914_1003218_pt1 | contig 24865 bp, 8 predicted proteins | sample MpolenodulesMG_FD_203920 | JGI IMG/M metagenome (GOLD analysis project Ga0315914, IMG submission 203920) | Medicago polymorpha root nodule microbial communities from Los Angeles, California, United States - elongated nodules | ecosystem: Host-associated > Plants > Roots > Nodule | place: USA... | reverse complement strand
ACCATAGACTCTTCCCCAGTGTCACCTCTAGCCTAGGATTTAGGTGGAACTCACTGAGGCATTATGTCTCATCCCACTCCTTCTTTGTTCAGGTTCGCAGGTTGTTCGAGGCAAGGGTAAGGAGAAGGCTTTGGACTGATCGTGCTTATTGGATCCATGCTATGTTATCTAGTAGTTGTTATGTTATTTTTGCTACATGTATCAGGATGAAACTAGCTACATCTGTTTCATTTGACTAGCTACGCTAAAATAATGTAATATATGACTGGAGATGACTCTATTTCCGACTTATGTTGTTTTCCGCATTGTATGATTAATGTATCCAGTATCAGTTATAACGTACGTGTTAAATATTCTAGACTCTTTTAATACGGGCGTTACAATTACAAATATTAAATCTTTATATATCTAAATGTTAAACACAGAACAATTATAATATACGTTCATGTATAATATTCTTCTTTTATTTTTTTTTACAAATATTAAATCTTTATACATCTAAATGTTAAACAGTGTTGCAAGCAATCCTGATTAACCCTAATCCCGCCCTTTTTTGAGGGGTTTGAAAATTATTTATGAAAAAAACTCCCTCTAAAGATTCAAACCCATGCCATGTTGGTTACTTCACAACATTTTAACCACCAAGCCACTTGCTATTTTTGTGATATTATTTGGCTTCCACTACATGATATCCAATATTAAACTCCATTTTCAAAAAACCAATTAATTCATTTTCCTTTCTTGCCAAACGGTTTCGAACCCTTTTTTCTCCTTCCTCCTTCGCAATCTAAACCCAAAAGTCTACGGTTTTCATCCATTTCTTCCCTTTTTTCCTTCTACATGTGTCTTGAAAAATGAAAATGTAGGTGACCTTATAGGCTTCTATGGTTGAATCCCTTGATATGTTTCTCACACTAACTTTATACAATAACTTTTTTTCCTTTGATGTGTATTTTGAACTATTTAATTAGGTTATTGTTTAAATTTTGCTCATTGTTTAAATTTTGTATGACGAGTTCCAACTTCGGTGCGTTTTGCTAATTGTAATCTTTATTGGAATGTTATACATAATACATTTAAACATGTTGACAACTAATAATATAGTGAACATGATGCTTATATATGAAAATCGAAATAAACCCGTGCAACGCACGGGTCGGGGTCTAGTATATATCAAAATATGGACATAGCCCTCCAAAACCCTTCAAAAACCAACTCACAAAGAGACCCTAAATGTACATGTTAAAAGATTGATAAATATATCTTGAAATCAACAATTTCTAACTCTTTTAGAAATATAATTCACATTTTCTAATATAAAATTTATATTTTTAATATACTTACAAGTACTCTATGGACACCTATTATCGTTCCCCGTATATAAAAATGGAATATGTTTGTAAAAAAAAAATGGCATATGCTAATAATGACAAAATAAAAATGAGGTTTGTACTTATAAAAAAAGTTTGTAAGACTTAGTTCAGTTGACAATGTTTATTAGGTTAGACATCTTTGAATTCAGCATCTTATATTTATGTGTGTGAGTTTCAGATAATAGGCCACCCAACTTTTTCAAGTGGTAGTATATAAGCATTTCCTACATTGTTTTTCTTTTTTGTCAAGAATTTTATACATTGTGTATTTCCTTTTATGTTTTAAAAATACATAACATGTAATATTTTCCGTCAAAAAGAAAACATGTACTATTTTCGAATATATAAATTATTTCAATTTAAAATCATGGTAAATAATTAATTAAATTTTTGAAATTTGTATTGAAGTGATTCAAAGAATACTAAGCTTTGAATGTCACAATCTTCGTGAGCTTATCTCAGTTGGTATGGACAATACATAAAATAATGAAGGTCCAGGGTTCAAACCCCGACCACATAAAAAAAAGCTTTGAAGGTCACAAAACAACCGGCTGGGTAAGAGGGGAGGGGAAGAGAGACAGTGGTAATTGGTGGTCCTTTTGGAATAATACCTTAAAAAATGTCAAACTCAAGCAGCAAGTTATCCTCCATTCTCATTACTTTGTTCATATTCACAATCATAGGTAGTGGTGGAATGAATTTTCCCCCATAATGTGGGCCTAAGGAACCCACAAAAGGAAATTAGAGTATGTAGATGAAGAGACATTAAGATTCCATTATGTGAACAAAGTAACAATTGTACTCATATTGCCCTTCAAATAAACAGTGAAAAGCAAAAAAATAGAAGGGAAAATTGAAGTCTAGCTAATATAGTGATACTTGTTAGAAATCTTTTGTAGATACTATATACAAGATTTTCATTTGGAAATTTGGATAAATGCCTTAGTCTTTGATTCTGTAATGATGTATGTAAATCAGAAAGCACCTGTATTAAGCCTTGCTTGATTGACAAGAGACAATAGTACTGTGAAAGAATAAAGGGTTCCAATGTTTTAGCTGTATTGATGGTGTCAGCACGACAAAATAGTCCTCAATTTGATTCCTGAAATTGAGTTTTTTAGACCGAGGACAAACTTTAAACTTTTTGAAGCATACAATTAACAACTTAATTTTGTTCTAAAACATAATTGAGTTAAATTCAGATGATAAAGGATGGCATTAGCCATTAAGGAATAGAGATGTAATGTGACAAAGAAAAGTAAGGAAAAAAATGAAGCAAAATTTTCTCTTCTATTTCTGGGCACAAAATGTCACCAAAGTATCGAACTAGTTGTGCATAATTTCCTTACAATCTATTTACAGACAACAAAAAGTCAGAAAAACTTGCACACATGTTGAAGGTCCCTGAAATCGTCTTCCAACAGTTTTTCCTACTGCTATAATATCTTTGATTCTTAGTACAATAATAGTATGATACAAGTGCGCCAAAAACATAAAAAGTTCCACATTGAAGACTAAACTCAGATTTTGGAAAAAAGTCCTTGAAAACAATCTAGGTTTTTTATGTCTCCTAAGACGGCAACCATATCACAACCGCAATTCAGCATATTTTGATTACATTTGGTCGTGATTAACTTCAATATCAAGTATAGCAATGCAACCACAATCAACCATTTCTCTCTTTTTTTCGTTGAAGAACTTAGATGTTTGAGAGTTTGATTTCAACCTATGGAGTACTAACATAGACTCGACACTAAGAACGACATGTAGATGCTACTAATAATTTGAGAAAATGAAAGTTAGTGAGCGTAACCAAGTGTGCTGGGGATGTGTCTGGACATTGGACACGCCTTCAATCTGAAGTTTCGGTGCTATATTTCAACTCACAAACAGCCAACTTCCTCCATAGCTAAAAGGTCTCATGCCCTCCTAAGCCATTATCTACATGATTTATGGTCCTTGCAGCCACAGCAACATTCACAGAACAGATGCAGCTCCACAACTAGTTGGATATTCAATCAAAGACTGTCTACAAGTAGGACAGGAGGAGTGTGAAAGCAACCAAGCATCTATGCATTTTACATGGAATCCATGGTTACATTTCGGTAGAACTCTAACTTTCTCTCCATCCATAAACTCCCCAAGACAAATTGGACAATCTGTGGCTGCAAAACTAGTACTACTACCTCCAGAACCATAAACAGCTACAGGGATCTTACGCAGTGCACTCTTCTTTAAACCCTTTGATGCTAAACGAGCCATAGCTTCATCTGGTGTCTCAAAAGCATACCTGTTGCTACATCTTAGAACACACCTTACAATTGAGTTGAGTCCTAATGCAAAAATAAGCGCACAAAGTAAAGCTGCCAAGATAAACACCATGTTGGTGTCAAAATTTGAATCACCCGGGGTTGTGAAAGGCTCCCTTGACCTATTCATGTAACCTGATGCAGTTGTTGAAGTTGAATCTGCATCAAGCAAAAGGCGGTGGAGGCGTTTACGGAGAGCCATTGTAGATTCAAAGGTTTTGATCCAAAGTAGACAATACCTTAGAAAAGCGGTGCAGTGAACTTGAGATCGGAAAAGTTCTCAACTCAACCACTTTGTTATAGAAGCACAAGAACTATGAAGAAAACATGACAAGGAAGGTTCAAAATGTTTTTGAAGTACTGTTTTACCTTGCTAGTGATGTTTTCCAACATGAATAGTTGGAATGTTTCTTCTAAATTGAGAGCACTAAATGAGAGACTCAAATTTTGTGACAGAAAAGAAGGTAAGGCTTTGTTTGTTTTGTGGTTTATAGAAGTTTCATAAGCAACAGGGACATAGATATTAGTATTATGTTAGGAAATGAAAGCAGGACAATTACTTTGTTGTCTACTTCCATCTATTATTGAAGTGAGACATTGATAGTATGTGACATGAAGATGGTTGTTGATTGTAGAATCAGGTTAGGGAAGAAATTATGGCACCTGAACCCACCTAATCAAAATTAGCTTAATTAAATTAAGCAGCACTTATTCTCAGTACCAAATCCTTTCCCCACTCCTGCACTCAACCATAAATGTAAAGTTGAAGAAAGCAATCTGTTCCCTTCATTTTATTTTTATTCTCATCCAACGTTCATTATTAGTTTATGATGATTAAGTATTAAGATACCCCATATAAACACAACAATTCTATTTATAGCCAAAGCTTTATATTGGTGCATTATTAATCCAAAAAAACTTAAAATTCTAAAGTTACTTTGGCTAGTTATTATTTGTATTTATATACAGTGTTTGATAGTATTTCATTGGTTTGTTTTTCTTTGGCATTATGCTGATTTAGTCCAAGTTAGGAATGTGTATCTGAAAGAGAAGTTGGATGTATACAAAATGTAACAGCTCACGGTTTTTGAACTGGACGATTGTGAAAGGTTGTAATAAGTGTACAAATTTCATTGTTGTATTTTTCAATTATTACAAAAGGATGGGAAGGTAACGTTTCATTAAGGTAAGGATATGATGGTGTCTATTGCAAATATGGATTGAGGATTTGAGGTTTATCCGTTTGGCATAATAAGGAGAAAAAGAGTGAGCATATCATGGGCTACTGCCTAACCCCAAAGGTAAGGGTAAGGTCCACTCCATGGCAAATAAAATGGTCCAAAATTGCACTTCACCTTCACATTTGCCACAGCCAGAACACATGAATGTTTTCCATCAATACTCATGACATATTCACACCTATTTTGTTAAATTGCTGGCCTCTCACACACATTTTTTGTCACGGGAAATTTTCCATCTACCTTATTTAGTTATTTATTAAAAAAAGTGTGCATACTTAGTTAGATGATTAATGTGGCCATTGTTTGATACTTCCATAATTTGTGAATCAAGCCTGGCCATGAAGGTATTAGGTATAATTGCATATTTTAGACGGAAGGAATAGGGATTGGAGCAGGCACCATCAACTGAACTATGTTAGGAATCAATTTTTTTAAGGATAATGTTAAGAATAAAAGTTGATAGAACCTCTTCTTTTTTTGACTGAACCTATACTATATGCATGGTTATTTAACATAAGAATAGGTGAAATCCATGATTATGGCCTGCTGTAACTAACATGGGTATGTCACTGACTTGAGGACCCCAACTCACATGCTCGTATGTTAGGCCTTATAATGAGTCGTGCCTCAGTGGAAACCTCAACTCAGTGTTCATGTTTGGCCACACTTTCATCATTTTGTCCTTTTGTTTTTGTAATACATTTTTTTTAATAACTTTACGGAATGGGATCCTCTAAATTTGGACCCCTTAACATTTAACTTTAGGTATTTTCTTAAGAGAGAATGAAAAAGAGAAGGAGGAAAATCAGATGAGAGGGAGGGTGTTGTAGGAGAGAGATAGAGAGAAAGGTAGAGGGAAATTCCCTTCACAAAGAGGATTCCAACCCGAACTTTACTGTCTAATTTTAATTGATAATTTCTTAATCCACATTCCATCTCATAAAATGTGGTTCGAACCCAAACACCCCACTTATTCACCTTAAAAAAAAGATGAATTCTAGCCACTAGGCTACTTGACTCAAAAAAAAAAAATGTGGTTTTTAATTATTGGAAACACGTTTTCGATTATGTATTTTATTTTAGCAGTTTTGAGCATATATGAGGTAGATTGAGAAATTTCCTTTTTAAGAGACAACACATAATTTTAGTGTGTATTTAGATAAACGGTAAGTTAGGCAAAAATGTGAGATTTCATCGTGATTCTGCCAATCTTATTACGAAACTTGATTTAGCTGATTTAGATATGTAGAGAGAAGACTTGTAAATCTTGTAATAAGTAGAGAAGATCAGATAAGAGGAGTCAAATTATTAGAAGTAGAGAAAAACTCTTTTTTTTTTGGTACAAGAGAGGGCCGAAGCCCAAAAGAGAAAACTAAACAATTAAACGAACATTTCTAGGCATACAAGCTCCGGAGATGTCATCAAAGAGAAGACTATTGAGCTCACTAGGAGGGGCCTCCAAAATAGTAAAATTCCAAGAATCCATAGTAAGGCTGAAGTTGGCAAGCCAATCAGCACTTCTATTCCCTTCTCTCAAAGTGTGATGAACCTGAATCCGTCAATTACAATTCAAAATATTTTGAATACGCCAAATCAGCACAGGGGTTGTCCCATTCATCTTGCAATTATTTTTTATCATGTCAATGAGCAACTTTGAATCACTTTCAACGCAAAGCTGAGAAATATCGTCCCTCCAAGCCAACTCTAGACCAAGGTACATACCCCACATCTCTGCATGAAGAGCATCACAAGCGCCAATCTTGCGGACAAAACCTTTGATCCATCTACCATTAGCATCCCGAAGTAGGCCTCTACAACCCGAGCAATCTCCATTCTCTTTGCATGCTCCGTCACAATTGAGTTTGATCCATCCCTCTTGAGGATATTTCCAGCCAATATAAATTGTTTCAGTGTGTCGAAGATCCATTTGAAAATGATTAAGAGTACAATCTTCAATACCACTAGTAAACTTTTGGATGATACTTGTGGGATTCTCCAGTCTCTGAAAATTTTCTTCGAAGACTGTCTTGTTCCGCCATTTCCAAATATATCAGCAAGTAGTCATGAAAGTTGTCTTCCACTTAGAGTTGAGATCTTTGTTTCGACGCTTGTTGTGGTTTGTAAAAACCCAATTCCTGCAATCAAAGGAAAAAAAGTCAGTTATACAATCTGAAGGTACAAGTCTGATCCATACCTGAGTTGCATAATTGCAGTCTCTTAGTACATGAAGAGTAGTCTCATCCTCACTCCCACAACAAGGACAAGTTGGGGATATGCCAACACCCCATCTACTTCGACGATAATTAGTTAAAATGCGATCATGAGCATTCAACCAAATGAAGGTTTGAATACATTGCAGACCCTTCCAATTCCACAAACTTTTCCAATCCCCTCCAGTATTAGCATGATTTCCGTCTTTCATGTCGTAACAAGAAACTATTAAAAATGATCTAGAGAATAATAAGTTGGAATAAAAATATGATTTTGGATATAATACTATAACATCATTTGATGCATGTAACGGACGAGGTCATACAATATTTCTCATTAGTTATTACTATTATTATTAGTTTACTTTACTAGTGATATAAAAAAAAAAAGCTAAAACGGGAGAGAGAGAGAGAGAGATACAGGGAAAATAGCAGAAATAAACAAAGGAGAAAGGTAGTAATAATAGTGTTATTATTATGATGGCGGAGTTTTCATTAATAATCTTGTGACAACACCGTAGAGAGATTTCCCTTTGAACCTAACCTTCTTTCTCTTATTGGTAAGAAGAAAACAACCGCGCGAGTGAGAAAGAGAGAAAGCGGAAAGAAAAGAAGAAGACGGGATTCAAACCGGATCGGTAACCGCAACGATGTCGTCGTTCCCGTTCCACCGTCGATCTCAATCGGAGGTACATTTCCGAATCCCCGATGATTTCGACCTCGAAATGGATCCCTTCGACTTCGACGCTTCTCCGCTCCAGTTCCAAGATCCACCACCACCGCAACAACACGACGATCTCCTTTCCTCTTACATCGATTCCGATAATTCCGGATCCAAACTCAATTCTCCAACCGCCGCTAATGCCGGTCACCGCCGTAGCAATTCCGCTGATACATCTTCTTCCTTGTTGTCTGAAGGAATCGAATCTAAGAAAGCTATGTCTCCTGATAAACTTGCTCAATTGTGGACCGTTGATCCTAAACGCGCCAAGAGGTCTTTCTTTAAATGCAATTTTCGAATTTGTTTTTTGTTTATTGAATTGAACTTGTTTTTATAGATCGTGGATTTGATTCAGGATTCTCGCAAATCGTCAATCTGCGGCGAGGTCGAAAGAGAGGAAAGCTTGTTATGTGGTTGAACTTGAAAGGAAAATTCATACTCTTCAAACTGAAGCAACTACTCTTTCTGCTCAGTTAAATCTTTTCCAGGTTATTACTTATCATTGCCTAAGTTGAATCAAAATATTATTATTATGTATAGTTTAAATATACAAATATGAGAGATAATAATGGATTTCAACATGATTATATACTTTTTGTGAAGCTCAAATAGGCTGTGTAGTTAATGTCAAGAATAGTAAGTGATAAGTCTGATCATAGAGGTAGGTCGAATTGGAGAGCAGCGTTCTGTAGCGATGAGATTAGGGGTATTATTTGCAAGCACTCTGACGCTTAAGTTAGGGAGAGCGCAATAAGAGCGAGAATTATTTAGGTTAGAAATTGTGTACCGTTTGTGTAATGCTTATGGTGCATATATATCGAAGGAATCCGAGGAGGGGTTATGGTAAACCGTTATGGAAGGCAACCTCAAACGGGTTTCTTCCACGTAGCTGTTGTGGCCATTAATGATGGTTGGGATGTTATGGTCATATGAAGATTCTGTTTGAGGAATCTGTGTGTGGGAACATTGAATTGGGCTCCATATTCACAGGTGGACCGGGCCTTCGAAAAAAAGAGGGAGTCTCTAAGTCCAATCCAGAACAGTTACCCTATCCTTTGGTTATTTTTTTTTTCATTGGGCTATTGGTTTGCTTTTCACTCTTGTAGCCGTTCATTTTTCAAAATGGACATGCTTTTGTTTCCTTTAATTGAACTTGGTTTCCAGTTTGTTAAATTCCTTATATTAGTGGTGGGTTTCATTTTATGTTTTGTGAAACATACTCATTCAGAAACTACATCTTTTTCAGAGAGATACAACTGGTCTGTCGAGTGAAAATACCGAGTTGAAGCTTCGGTTACAAACCATGGAGCAACAAGCTAAGCTATGTGATGGTATGTTTTAGCCATGCAAATATGCTCCACTTTGTTTCCCTGTTTCTTTCTTGTTTTGCTGGTTTTTGTTGTTTTGTATCAGTATAATTTGAAAGGCCATTAACTTAGTTTAACCCTGAATTAATGAAAGCATTGGTAATTTAAATGTGACTTAGTTGTAATTTTGTCTCTTAAGTTTGGTAGATGGGTGATTTTATTTCCTATAGTTTCTAGAATATGCAAAAATCTCTTTCATTTATTTATATTATGTTAGAGCATATAAGTTATCTTGTAGTATCGGTTTCTAATCCTCATACTTTTCAACTCAATGAACTCAGTCCAAACATTAATGTTTTGTCTATTTATTAATATTTGAGTCTACGTGGATTATATTTTGTGACATGTCAACTGTCTCAGATGACATGGTACTCCATTTAAAGGATAAATGTTGTATCCAATTACAAACAAAATGAGCTGGCATTGACAACAACAGCCTTGACATGTAATTTTTTTTGTGCCATGCCATGTCAGCTCAAGTTGTTGCAACATTACAAGATATCATTCATCATAGCTTACATTCTTAGTAATTGGATGGTATATTAACACTTGGTCTAGATTTCATTCATTTGGAAAGTGTGGGTGACTTGGCTTAAACAATTGAAGCTGTAGATACCGAAATCACCCATCTACCAAACTACAGAGATAAAAAATACAATGAAGCCTATATTATCAAAAAAGATACTACAGTGATTGAAGCCTTTCAATTTTTATTTTACTTGACATCTTATTAATTTAGCTCAATTTATCACTTAATATATAATTTATTGTTGAAAACCATATTCATTTATCACTACTTCAACTAAGGTTAAACCAATGAACCATGAATCCAAACCTTCACTACTTCAATGACTAGTCCAGTTTTCAAATCATTGTACATGATCAATAACCTAAAAGTAGTGTTTCTGTTTTGTTAAAATTTCAGCTTATATGTGACATACAATTCATTTACATTACTCAAACCTCCAGTTTTAAAAATAATTGTTATTATAAAATTTACAGCTCTAAATGAAGCATTGAAGAACGAAGTTGATAGGCTCAAGCTTGCTACTGGAGAGGTACCAACCCATGCTGATACCTATGGTTTGGGAATGCATCAACTTTCATATTCTCAAGCTTCATCCTTCATGCACCAGCCACAACATGGTTCAAACGAACTTAGGGCCATGCAAATGCAGCATTTTCATTCACTCTCATCTAATGGATCCAATCCCCACCAGCCTCAGTTTGATCTACCCACTTCATATGATTTGTCAGAAATGTTGTCAAGTGATTCTATCGGCCAATTTCAGGGGCTGGACATTGGCAACAGGGTTTCTCATGTTCTGATGCCTGATGGTCCCTCCGTTTCTGTTAATAAAACCAACAACGCCTTTTGATGCAAATTTTACTAACATGTCACCACCCTGTTTATTGGGTTGTTCATAGATTGACATGAGTGAGACCCAGAGGTATTGATTTTTTGTTTTTCTATTCAATTATTTATTTGATTGAGGGTGTATGTGGATTATTAGCTTATCTTGAAAAAAAGTACTAAATTTAACTGGTTTTTTTGAGATTTTTTTTTAAAAAATTGACTTTCCCCAAAAAGAATTGAAACAAATGTCTTCAGGGTGCTCATTATTTTCTCTAATTTCCTGTTAGACTTGAAATTAATTCATGGAGATTGAAATGTGATTGAAAATTTTAAAGGTACATGATCCATTATGGTCATTTATGCACAACGTTGTTTTATTAATGTTATAAGCTTTTTCTTAAGAGCTTTTCTTCAATTGTTCTGTACTAATGGCACCTTCTATTCAATAACATTTCTCAATCTGTGTTCTCATTTCTGCACCGAGCATGACTAACAAGTCTTTGTGTCGGTTCTCACTTCTACCTTGTTGCACTAAAGAATCTTTTATCATAAATTTCTGTTGCTGATGACTGTTGTTCATACATGTGGACATGGTATGCCATGGACAGACCATTGAGTTTAGTTTTTGTGCATACAAAAGGTCCATTTTGAGAGAGAGTAGTTAATTTTGTGATTAAACTATTCAATCCATCAATTTGTGTTTTTCTCTCTATCTCTCCGAATGGAGCTCTCAAATACTTGAGAGGATCCAAATTCACAAAAGGTAGACGTGCTTTACTGTTTAAACTGTCAATTTTCATGAAGAAGCCATTTGAACAAGTGTCCATATACCTTAATAGTTAGTCTCGTATATTAGCTGGGAAATAAATGGCAAGCACTTGTGTATTTTCATTCTTCGTCTCGTCATTTTAATTCTCATCTTCCCTGTGAATTTCTGTTACATTAGTAAATAAGGTTGCAGGAAAGAGTTGCAGTGTATAGCGTTAGATTTTATTCAAAGCCAAAAGTACTTCAGCTGAACGAGGAAAAGACAAAAGCGTTAGATTTAGGTCCCGTTTAGATTGCCCTTTTTTTTTAAAAAAAAAAAAACATGCAAATAAATAAATAAGTTTCTATGTTAATTCACAAGTTCTCACTAACGAAAATTGTATCTTTATAAGCTATTTTTTCATAAACTACCTCAACAAGTTTATGAATAATACATAAAAACTTATTTATTTGCATAAACTTAAAAAAAAAAAAAAAACCAATCCTAACATGCACCTGCATTAGCAGTTGTTATTCTTAAGTAATGCTTCAACCTCTATAAGTCAAAGGGAAACAGAAACGTACTACTACATGTTGTGTTACGTAGCAAATAATCAAAGGGTGATGTTTGTTGTATAACCATCGATAATGATTAGCAAGAAAGCGAAAATGCACTCTTTCAATTGTTGTGTATGTCTGCATGATTCAGTTGATTTCACGTAAATTTTATCGAATAAGAAAGAGAATATTCTTTATTCAAATATTAAAAACAGTGTTACTAAAGATAATATTGAGCCTAAATGAAGATAATATTGAGCGCAGAGTGGCCTCCTCTTGGAGTCTTGGTCAGTGCCTGCCAAATTGCCAAATAATTAAGGAAATAAGGCTTAGATATTATTTCGGGTTATTAGATCAAATTAGTTGTTAAAGAAATATTTGCTGTTCTAAATTTTGCTGGAAAAAATAATCTAAAACTGGGCTCTGATTACGAAGCTCTAATTTATTTCTAAGAGACATGAAGTGGATTATTTCCATGTTTATCCTAATTTAACTTCAACAGCAACAGCCTGTTTTATATGAGATATTTATTTATGCTGCATTAAGAATAGAAACAGGTATAGAAGGAAGAAACAAAATAGAAATTGGAACACTTGTTATTTCAGAGATTAGGGATGAATATAATTGTCACTGGCTCATGCAGATTATATATGTCCGCTCAACTCCACAACCGCTTTTCATTATTAAATCGGATTATTAAATTAAATTAAACAAAGGAGAAAGGGACATGATTCCATTGTTTGGTTTTACAAAAAAGGAATGAAATAAAGTGTAATGGAACTCATTTCATCCAACACCACTCATTCATCCAATTTATCATTCCCCCAAATTGAAGTGTTTCGGAATGAAACACATTAATAATCTAATTACATTTTTATCCCTGCTTTTTCTATTTCATTAGCCTCTCCTCAATCCCTCTTTCTTTTTTCTCTTCACTGTTTCTTGTTTATAGATATCTTTCTTCTTCTTTCCAGTTATGGTATCACGTGAATTGATAAGGTTGATTTTACTACAGCAGTTGCAAATGGAAATACACATAGCTTTTTTATTTATAAATTCTTTGAGATCGGTTTTGAATTATATCTAAAAGAATATTGATATTGAGTTATATTTAAAAGATACGATGAACCGTAATTCGCAACTAATGTAACCTATATAATTTTTCTATATTGTTATTGTCTGGTTTAATCTGCCAAATGGAAATACAGTAGTTGCAAATTATGCAGCAACCAAAATTTAAAAATGTTTTGTTCTTACCTTAATTTGTGGTGCTACTAATGTTTATTATGGTGACATTTTATTTTTTTTTACAAATATTTTGGTGCTACTTAGAAACGATGTCAAAATAACCACAAATTGATGAAATTGAGTTGATAACTCAACATAGTGATGCTTTTTAAGTAAAGCGTAGATATGAAATAAAAAAGATATAACTCATTTTATTATGTCGACTTCCCAAACATTGAATTCAAAAATTAGTTTCATTCCCAGGCACGGATCCAAGGTGGGGGCAATGGAATCAACCGACCTCACTTGCCTCCACCCATGTATTGTGTTTTTAACCTAAAATTAGATATTTATTCGGTTTGGATTTGACCCCTCTTATATAGTATTATTGTCTTCACATAGTTCATTTATTACAATATAAAAAATTACAAAACTAAAAAGGATCCTAATTAGTGTTTTAATAGCACTAGTTAATAAATGAAAAGAAGTAGTTTTTTTATAAAAAATTATTCTAATTATTATATCGATAAAAAGAACACTTATTTTTAAGATAAAGTTTTCTTTTATGAAATCTTTAACCAATTATCTTAAAGCATATCCATAAAACTACTATTAATCTAAATTATTATTATATTTGTTGAAATAGGATGTGACTGATGCTACGTTGATGGTGAAAAAATAATTAATTATGGTTATATATTTTATACTCTGTTAGAAATGGACAAATATTTTAAAAAAATCAACAATTTACGGCAATTATAAATATAACTTGTATAATTTTCGCATGCTTATAAGTTTATAAAGTTTTATATAAATTTTTATGATACAACTTTGACCCCACTTGTTAAAATTTCTAGATCTGTCATTGTTCATTCCGTTGTAAAATATCCAAACAATGAAATTGAATCTTTGTTCTGTTCCCTTCCGTTCTTTGTTATGTTCAGTTCCGTTCTACTCTATTTCGTTTCACTCCGTTGGTTTGAGCCTTTGAGGTTATCCAAACAAAAACTAAGAGAGGTGAATGTAATTTATCGAAGAATAGCAACGCAAAGTTTGGCCAGTATGACTTGATTTTAACATTTTCACATGGTTAATTACTGTCGTCCTGGACTGTGACTGTCCACGGTAAAAACTAGGCTGTGTACACTAATATAATCAGTAATCACTAGCATCCCAATCAGGAAATTTACACAGCTTATAATTCCTTCGGTAGCGGGTGATGAAAATTGTTTCCACTCTGATACTCCACCCCTATTTTCAGCTTCATATCATAACAACCTCTACCTAATCCTTCAACAACTTCCATGATCCAACTACATGCGATACGTAGGTTGAATTTTAAAAGACATTTGAAATTGAAAGCATCTTCAATGGTTCAACCTTTTTTTTTTTTCCTTTCAAAATTTTATTAAATAAAACATAAACAAGGTGGAGCACATTGCACAAGATGTGCCCGCACGAAACCAAAGTCATAAACAAAAGAAAATAAAAATAAAAATACCACTACATTTTCTATATGTATGCTTCAATTTGTTAACAGCACACCTATGAGCCCCTTTGACTAATAGCATTTTCAATTCATCTATCATTCATTAAATAAAATTTATTCCACGAACATTTTTTTATGGACGGATCCCCTTTGACTAATAGCACTTTCAATCCATACATAAAATTATTTAATTTTTATGATTCTAAAATAATAATAATCCAAATATAATAAGTTGTTTAAAATTGTACCAAAAAAAACTTGTTTAAAAAAAAATTCAAATATAATAAGTTGTTATAATTATTAAAATTAAAGCAAGACAATGGTGAGCAACATGCATTAAGACCATCAGACGATTGTTGGAGCTCCACCATTGACCACTGTACTAGCCATCTCAACTTTGTACAAACTACCATGTTGAGCGGGGTACTTCCACCGCAGACCACTGCACCAGCTGACTAAGCTCGGTCGTAGACAACCATAACAACAACCCTATACTTTTTTGACAAACAACAACAACCCTATACTTAATTAATATTAATAAAATAAGATTAATATTACTTAATATCTTTACTTTTCTATCCAATCATTTTTTATTTTATATAAAAAAGATCCATTGGATTTTATTAAAAAAATAATTCACTAGATTTTTAAAAAAGTTGGATGGATCACGATTACGATCCATTCTCATTATCAAATGGATGGGTTTGATTCAATCTATTAACTAATTAATTGTATGTTGATGGATGGATGGAGTTTCCATCCCTAAATACGATATTCTAACATGAAATGTGTGTAGTTAATGTAACGGCTTTACACCAATCTTAGCAGGATGTCAAACTTTTTTTTTTTTTTTTTGCATTCCTTGATTTTGGCTTTGATGGTGACCTCTGCTCACACTGATGAGAATTCTTGACTACTCCCCACTCAAACAAGCATTAGATAAAGAGAGAGACACCAACATAAGATAAATTCACTTGATTACAAGCTATTGACATTTTGGAGGATATATTTAAAAAAATCCAAATAGTTAGGGACTTTCAAAATAATTAAATTAAAATGGATGTACAATAATATTATATGATAACTTCATACCTAACCTCATGCATCAGGTTATATTTCAAAAATAAATAAATGTGATTACAAGATAAAGGTTTGCAAATTTAAGATGACAACATTGAAACCATCCCATGTTTGAGAAATAATTTCAAATGACATATGGGGCACCAAACATATAAATTGTAACCATTGGTCATCTTTGCAAACAGTTATGGATGACCTACAAGGTTACAGCCCCCCAGCACCCCATTTAAATCCACATGGTAGGGTTTGGAACATGTTTCAATACATGCAGTTTGAGCTATGCAGAAAACTACTTCTTTGAAATACTTAATTTGTGTTCTACATATGACCATTGCATGTAACTACCACAAGAATGTGACCCCTCACAGTCTTTGTTAATGGTTCAAGTTCAATCCATAATATGAGGTTTCATTTCCTTTCTGCTCAAGTGGGTCTAGGAGACAGGCCTTGTGGTGTGGACACAACTTTCATATATATGGTCCCCTAGACAAAACTCATATGGATTTAATTCACTTATCCCTTTATGTGGATCATATTTCTAGTGTTGTTCAACCATTCCCTTCGGAGGATTATTTGAATTTCATTTTTTATGTTTGATTGTTCAAACACTAATAAGAATTCTTCTCTAATTTTTTATTTCAACAATTAGGTGTCACTATTTTCACACTTATTAAACATTTATAAATAAATATTGACTCATTTAAAGAAAAGGTGGAATGTTGCATACATGGTATAAATGCTTGAGCAAGGAACTTAATTGTTTTCCCTTTTGGTCTTTTGAATTTTGGACATGTTAATCATCAAAAACTTGTACAAGTTTGAGGCATTCCCTCTTCATGTTGCATTCTGCTCTTATTGTTTGTGGTAAAGCCGTAAATCTTGACTCATACTAGCACCGAAATCACATTGTCTCTCTATCTTTAGCTTTTAAATTTCTTAGGAAACTCCCCATAATTGACAAAAGATGACAAAGGTAAAAGATGAAAAAGGTACTCACGGAAGTGTGATTAATTCATCAAACCCTCTCCTTTATTATTTTAATTTTGACAATAAAATACTATCCATAAGAAAACAAATTTGCAGGCTTCATGAAAAGATGTTCTTACGGTGATTTAAAAGGGACGTTTATACGCGTGTCGTAATATGAATTGTTAGTGCAATTAAATATTTGTTACCCTAAATAGTTACTGATCTTTTTGTCCTACTTCTTGTTCTTACTAACCGTTAATAATAAAAGTAGGACACGGGACGAAATTTCTTCACTTTTTTTTGTATAAAGAAATTTCCTCACTTTACATGCTATAAAGATTTTGTTGTTGTTTGATGATATATTAATATCGTCGTGAAGTCGGACTTAAAACTTAAATCAATAAATTTAAATGTTTGAAGCAAATAGTAATTAATCATTAAAGTTATCATAAACAGGAACAATATATTTAAATATAATCTAGTAACTAACTAATGTAAAACACAAACTACAAGTAAAAGATAAAGAGATAAAAAAGAAATAATTAACTAACATTTGTTTATCAAGTTCAGTCCAACAATGACATATGTCTAAAGGAGGGGAATTCCTCGACTTCACTATCAATGATTTTTTTAACAAAGAGATACAAAATAGTTACAAGAAGTTACTTTAACAAACTCTCAAGAACAATCTTAATTTTTAAAGACACTCAACTCTTAATCTCTAAGCTCCCTAAAAGTCCCCTAATTTGATTTTACTATATTCTCTTTACAAGGGTGCACAAAAAGATGATCAATGCAATGAATGCTTAAATAGTATCCAGACCTAGACAAATCGTGCCACGATTTAAACTCGTACATCAATACAATATTTAATCTGATCCAAAATCGCATCACAATTTAACCTAATCGCACCACGATTTTTTGATGAACCAAAATTTCCAAACTGCTTCTCCAATTGCACTACAATCAATCTCAACCACGCCGTTATTTTTTTAAACATTTCAAAATCAAATTTTGAGCCAATTTTCGAGAAATGTATTATAGAAAATTGATAAAAAAATAATAAAAATAGCAACTATATACACACGCATTGATTCCCCAAACCAATCTATATTATTAGTCTAAAAAAAATATTTTATTTCAACACCTAAATTAAACATGTTATATGCGATAAAAAGAACTAAACATATTATATTGGACATTCTATCAATTATAAATATCATTTTACAGAAGTAGTTTAAGTAGCTTCTATTTCTATTTTTGAAAGGATTAAAGTAGCTTTAATTTTGGTTTTTGGTGACGAAAATTAGGGTTCAACTTTGTTAATCTTTTAATTTTGGTTTTTAAAGTAGCTTCTGTATATCCTTAATTAAGTAGATAATAAAAATAATCCATCTACTCAAAATGCATTCCCATCACTTATATTTTATACTATCCAACCACTAGAATATTTATTTATATTTGCAAAAGTCATTATCCGAATTTGATTTAATTGCAGACCAGTTTTCTTTCCTCAATATCCAAATTTTATTTATATATTTATCCAGAAAATGACGCTTGAATAAAATGGACCGTAAAGAACGGGACAAGCATGTGCCCCTAACATGGTAGGGCCAATATGAGATCTCCCCTCCACTTTCTCTTCTTCGTATTAATTGCATTACCATATATGCATACAAAAAGAAGTATCATAAAATGATGGTTGAAAAAATTGAAAACTTTGTTTCACTAAACAGAAAATCAACCACTCCCATTCTCTTTGTTTATTGTTTATAGTTTAAACGTCTTCATGCCCCTTCACTAAGCTTTTGTAGTAATTAATATTGATTTTTATTTGTTGAACTAATCACAAGCAAGTCCTTTGATTGAACGCAACCACGTGTCCACTTGGCACGTTCTAAATAAGATGTGATTTGAGATATACCCTACTGAAAAAGGGACACAGTAATTGCCTTTTGTTAACTTATGGTTTAATTATTTATATAATTAAACAATCAAAATTTATTTTACTAACTTTTGATAATACGATGGCTGAGATCACTTTTACCTTCTTTTTACTCAAGGGATCGCTTTTACAATGTCTCTCCTGTTTACCATGATCATATGGAAGATGCTACCTCCTTTTTTTATTCAAGAAGTTGTATTTTCCCACAATTTGATTGAGCCACTATAATACTTAAATTAATTTAAACAAACAACTTAAAGGCTGTCTCCTGATAATTAAAAAATGACGTATGGCAATGCTAATAATAATTTGTATTAAGGAAATCATAAGACATAGAGCAATAATGAATCAATATTCCAAGACTACAAGATATTAAACACTACATCTTCACCAAAATTCTTAAGACATTATGTGTGTATATATGTATCACCATAAGTGAAATTAAACATCACATTTTTATCCGAAATCTTAAGATATTCAATATATGAATCATATATTTAATATTTATCTCATTCATAATTAATGTGAGACTTTCTAAAATTCAAACTCTCAAATACATCCTTAAAGAATACTTAAAATGAGACGCAGGAGTGTTTACCACTTATCCACAAAATTCTATACTAGATTTTTTTTTTCTTTTTAAATTGGTGTTAAATGAAAAGTGGGGAACCAAACTTACCAGTTTTACCGTACAAAAAAGCATATTTGGTTATATTTTTTTATCGTAGAGACGACAGTCAAACAGTAGCCTGTTGCTTAAGTAATATAATTTTCTTATTAGAATATGGTTTGACATAGTAACCGACAAATAAAATATAGGATTCTTTCTAAGTACTAATCATCTGAAATGACTAATTGTCTAATATTAATTTCATAATGTGCTAGGATTAAGAGAGTTGTACAAGCAAAAGAATACGACAAAAGATAATTTGTTGTTATTTCATTTTTTAAGTTTTGGTTATCATATCATAGTAGACTTTAATCAGCATTGGTTTTTAAAATCCTCTTAAAACTTGAGCAAATTAATGACACACGTGTAATCAAAATACTTAGTTGTTGGTTTGTATGAATTGCTACAGTTAAGGTCGGTTATGTGCTCTGAGCCTTTGCAATATTAAATCCTTCTGCATACAAATTCAATACTGGTACTGTTTTGTCCTTTTCATACACAATAACAAGAACCAAGTAGAATGCAGAAAGGGTTCTGTGTGTCTGTGTGATTCTGTAAAGAAAAGGAGGGGACAAGGGATTTGTAGCAGTCATAAAATTAAGGGTTAATAGAGTTAATAGGTCTTTATCTCTTATAATATAGGTCATTTTCAGTTTTCTCCCTGTAAAATATTTTTTTTGGTTTACCCCCTGTAATATATTTTTGTTTTGATTTATCCTCTAATAGGCCAAACAAAAACGATAATTTTTTGAAAAAAAATAATAAAATTGGTTTTTGTTTGGCCTATTGGGGGGTAAATCAAAACAAAAATATTTTACATGGGATAAATCAAAAAAAATATTTTACAGGGGGAAAATCAAAAATGACTTATATTACAGGGGAGTAAAGACCTATTAACCCTGAAATAAAACTACTACAACTTAGAATGACTCATTAAATGCAAACGAAAAGTGAAAGTGGGCTACAATATCACTAGCTATTTTTTTTCTCTAGAAAAATGATATTTGAACAACCATTTTTGACGACTTTTATGACAACTTTTTCTCTCATACTCATATTACTTTTTACTTTCTTTCTCTGTTATTTTGGTTTTTGTGCCAATATCTCGTTTACTTTGTAAAATTTTAGTTGTCACAAAGTTGTCACATATATGGATGTTCAAATAACACAACTCTTTTTTTTAAGTCACCATAATTTTACTAAAAAACCCATGCAAAACAATTAAATAACAATCATTTAAACTTAAAATTAAGTATTATATTCTTTCATAAGTTACATGAGTGTTTTTTAGAGCCCGTTTGTTATAGTTTTTTTAAGAAAAAAAATCATTTTTAAGAGTTTTACATCCATTTGTTACAGCTTTTTAAAAAAAAATCAGAATCTAATAAAAAATCTAAAAATAACTTCAAATAAGAAGCTGTTAAGAGCAGTTTCTCAAAAAATAGATTTTTTTTTAGAGGAGAGGGAAAATATAAATTAAAAAATTGAACTACTTTTGTAACAAAAAGATACTTTTGTATAACTCTATCCAAACAAACTAAATTATTTGTTTAAAAAAAATGATTTTTATTAGGGTAAACAAACGCAAAATACATTCTGATTTTTCATAAAATCTCTAAAATATAATCTCTAAATTATTTTTTGTCAAAATCACTTTTATTTTAATCCGTAATAAACAGACCATTATTTTTTTATATAAGTTTATAGGAGTAATTTTTAGATTTAGACTAAATTACTATGAAATAATTGCTCTATTGAGAATGTCATTCTTGTAATGCTCCTCAAACCCTAACGCTCAGAAACTTGGTACTAAATATTAATGTCATGAATGAAAGTAGGATACATTGAATTAATCACGAGGATCTTGAATTCTTATCTTTACCAAAAGAAGAGCTATTTACAACCTTAGACCATCTCCATTGGAGAGTCTTAACTATTTAAAACCCGGTACCTATTAGATACCTCTAATGGGGAGAATCTTTTTCAGGGTTTTATAAGATCTGGAGTCTTACTTAAGACCCCCACTTTTAAGCGGGACCCACACTCTTTTAATATTAAAAAATTGAAATATAATGATATGAAGTTATTGATAGTTGATTAGTGGATCCCATTTAAGAACTCTGTGTGAGTTTTGGGTTGCAGTGATCGAGTGTTTATTAAGAAAATTATAAATGAGTGATATGTACACGTGTAACCCATTTAAAAACCCAAAAATGAATGTCTTTATTGTGGATGCTCTTATATCATCATGCTACCAATTCCTTCCATTGGAGTTGCATGATGAATGCTACTGGGGCGATTAGATCGAGGAGAACCAGAACACCAACTATATCGCTATAGCTACCGTAGCAAGCCTTGAATTATTAGAGCAGCTTGCACCAAATGTTGTATTGATGAGATAACCCCTAAAAAAAATCTTTTATGAGCGAACAGGCAAACTAATCCTTAAATAGTAAGGGTTAGTCAAAATATATATTTATTTATTTTTTATAAAAACAAAACGATTTTCATTCATTCAAATTGATTGATTAAATCAGATAGAAACATCGCTAAAAATGTAAAGGGTAAAACTGCGAACAAACTCACAACACACAAGTTATAAGTATACGACGGCAAAATGCCTACAAATAATATGATAAAACCTAAGTCACCGAAATACTCATGCTTCCGGATCTGCAACATTGATACCCAAATCATTGATTGAATTTGTGAATGACTGATGTCGATCTTTCAATAGGAACTAAACGAACACCGCGACAATATGCGGAATCAAAAGACGCACAAGACGACGAACAACACAACACTGCACTTAGACGACGAAATCACATAAAACACAACATAAACAGATATATGTGAAAACCACTTATTTAGATTGAAAGAAGATAGGGAAAAAATGTAGAGGGGTAATTCTAGGTCAAAAAATGACATAAAAACAGATCTTCTCAATGAATGAAGGAGAACGAAAGTTTAGAGAGAAGTTGGAGTTTCTCTCACTAGAAAACTAGGGTCGGCTAGTCAAACTAGTTCCTAGTTATTTATTTATTTTAATAGGTAAATACATTTTTAAAATTGTAAAATATCACTCAAAATGGTTCATTTATTAACTTCTGCTCCACGCAATCTCGAACATAAGGAAAAAAAAAATCAAAAAACCTGACTCATATACATCTACTTTATTAGATTTTTTTTTTTCTTCTTATATTTAAGACCAGAGTAGCATCTATCTTTAAAGACAATAGCATTACATGTTAACCGGACATGTCATGTTGTACATTAATCATACATTAATACCACCTCATTCGGAACCAATTTGTCTATAAAATTTATTCAATATGAAACACATATTTGTTAGTAATTGCAATTCAACATGAATTAACTATACATATATCGGCACTTTATCGTTAATTATATTTAACGATTGCAAACTTTCAAATTTTTATTTCGAAAATTCCTTTGACAAACCAAATGATCGCAATTAGTTATCTTACATGAGAGAAAGACCTAGCAGTCTAATGTCTAGTTCCTACTCTATCTTAATTTAACTATTTTGTTTTTTAAATGAAAATATTCCGCTAATGACACAATGTGAAAATCAAAATCTACCTTATGTAATTTTTTCCTCACCTCTATAGTATTGCAAGAAATTAATGCGATTAAGTCTACTGAGTTTGGTGCTCACCTCAACAGCACACCAAGTTGGACGTATATGGGTAGAGGCCGGTTTAATAACCCAAAATTAGTGCCACTTTATCTTATGCAAACCGTGATTTAAGGGCAGCTTAATAAGAAATACAGCACTTTCATACGTAACGACCACTTGAAAAAGATAAACTAACATATATAAAAATGAAGAGAAATGTAAACAATAGAGAAATGCATGTGCCAAGTGGGACCGTAGATTAAGCAGTTGGTAGTGTAACCAAAACATTTCCATGTGCACATATGCATAAGTTTTTTGAGGTTTTGGCTCTCTCTCTTTAGACCCTAAGAAATGCTAACTTGTCCCTTTCTAACACTAAACCCCATATCTCAGTCTTTAGTATCCCCAACCTATGCTTAACTTTCCTATATAAAGCAAACCAACCTTGGCTAATGTATTAAGCACCACCAAGCACTAAAGCTACCTCTTCTATCTTAAAATCCTTTGAAACCCTAAACTTCTCTAAGTAGTAAGTACTACTAGAAGTAGTAACGCACAATGGCAATAGTAGCAACCTCATTCATCTCTATTCTTTTCTTTGTTCTTAGCTTATGCCTTAAAGGCACTTTTGGTGACTATGGAGGTGGATGGGAAAATGCTCATGCCACATTTTATGGTGGAGGAGATGCATCAGGGACAATGGGTAAGTTCAAATAAATACCTTATCTTTTTCCTTTTACATATATGTCTTAGAGGTTACTCTCCATCTCATTTTTGTGTATGTAATTTTTTTATAAAAAAAAATTGTCATTTTAAAATTATTAGTAAATTTCTATCACTATGGAATACAATTTACTACATATTTTTTCAATAATATATTTATTTATATTTTAAGTATCCTATATTAACTAGTAAGCTTACTGCAACAAAAGATATTTTAGTCCCACGAGACTTGTGATTCAACTTTTGTCGTTTCAATTCGTATAAAATATATTTCAGCTTTTGTCGTTTCTCTTTGTACAAAATACTATTTCACTTTAGTGGGTTTCTAATGTGATTGTGATTATTTCAGGAGGGGCTTGTGGTTATGGAAATTTGTATAGCCAAGGCTATGGAACCAACACTGCTGCACTCAGCACTGCTCTTTTCAACAATGGTTTGAGTTGCGGGTCTTGCTACGAGATGAAATGTAACAGTGACCCTAAATGGTGCCTTCCTGGTAGCATTTTGGTTACTGCTACAAACTTCTGCCCACCAAACTTTGCAGAGTCTAATACCAATGGTGGATGGTGCAATCCTCCCCTTCAGCACTTTGATCTTGCTGAGCCTGCCTTCTTACAAATAGCTCAATACAAGGCTGGAATTGTTCCTATTTCCTTTAGAAGGTACATAAGCCCCATAAAAGAAACTCAACACTGCTTTCTGTTGAAGCATTAACATAGACACGTATACTGGACACTACACTAACACTAGATATTGATGATAATTTAAGAAAATAAAAGTAATTGAACGTGACTACATGTATTAATATTAGACACTAATGTGTGCTACGTCATATGTTAGATATTAGACACGTCTTCAATTTAAAATGTCAGTAATACATTATTTTCTGCTAATAAAAAATGGAAAAATTTAAATCATGTGTTCCTATTTTTTCTCTCTCTCAATTTCAAGCTACTATCATGTACTAACATTTCTTTTTGTGGTTTTAAAACAGAGTCCCCTGTATGAAGAAAGGAGGAATCAGATTCACAATCAATGGACACTCATACTTCAACTTGGTTTTGGTCACAAATGTTGGTGGAGCTGGAGATGTACATTCTGTGTCCATCAAAGGGTCAAAGACTGGATGGCAAGCTATGTCTAGGAACTGGGGGCAGAATTGGCAAAGCAATAACTACCTCAACGGTCAAAGCCTCTCTTTCCAAGTCACTACAAGTGATGGCAGAACTATCACTAGCA